>PVBE012300241.1_pt1 | contig 82094 bp, 73 predicted proteins | sample 1631181 | NCBI WGS metagenome assembly PVBE01 (sample SAMN08397723, study PRJNA350692) | Marine metagenome, whole genome shotgun sequencing project. | isolation source: water | place: Pacific Ocean | collected 2012-04 | reverse complement strand
GGGTCGCTGTCCTGCGGGTCGCTGTCCTGCGGGTCGCTGTCCTGCGGGTCGCTGTCCTGCGGGTCGCTGTCCTGCGGGTCGCTGTCTGGCAGCGAGTCGACCGTGTTGTGGTGCTCGACGGCGCTGTCGGAGGGCCTGGACGAGCCACCGTTGTTCGGATTCGAGGTGATCGGGGAGCAGGCGAGGAGCAGGATCATAAATCAACCGTTCGGTCGATTAGCGTGGATCACTCCTCGCCGCAACCCCGCAGATCCGATGAACCTGGGCGAGCACCGCGATCTTCCGGGCGCATACCTGCTCCGGCGTGAAGACATCCCCCTCCAAGAGCAGCGAGGAGACCTCCGAGGTGGCGAACCAGAGCAGGTGGACCCCAGCGATGGACATCGCCAGCTGGCGAGGATCCTGCTGGGCGATCGCGCCCTCGGCCATGCCCGCGGCGAGGAAGGCGCTGGTCAGCTGCATCGTGGTCCTGACAGCTCCCACCCCCACGCTGTCGACGTAGGGGCCGTGGTCCATGAGCTCCCGCAAGAGCAGCGCAGCCGCCTGCGGGTGTGTGCCCAGGTAGTCGGTCACGCCGGCTCCGAGCCGGTCCAGTCGCTGGAGGAAGTCTCCGGGCTCCGCCACCGCCGCGACCACCAGGGCGCCGAGGTCGTCGATCGTCGTCTTCAGCACCTCGACGTAGAGCGCTTCCTTGGACTCGACGTGGTGGAAGAGCGATGACTTGCGGATTCCGCAGGCGCTCGCGATCTCCGCCATCGAGGAGGCCCCGTAGCCCTTGGCCGCGAACAGCGCGGCGGCCTCGGCGAGCAGCCGTCGTCGGGGGAGGGGATTGCGGGGTCGCCCGGGCTTGCGCATGGGTGAATCTAACGCGTGGTCGATTCAGAAGGGGTGGTCGGACAGCACGTAGATCTGCACCAGCGGGCGGAGGTGGGGCTCGGCTTCGTACTCGTCCAGCCCGGCGCCGAGGTCCGCGCGGAAGACGATGAGGTCCTTCACGTTCAGGCGCAGGCCGGTGCCCGCGGTGACCTTTGGGGCGAAGGTGGGTTCATCCCAGGTCCAGATCTCGATGGCGTCGACGAAGGGAGCCAGCATCCAGGCCGTCGAGGCCTCGCGGATCGTCGGGGCCCAGAAGGTCCAGCGGAGCTCTGGCATGAGCACGACCATCGAGTCCCCGCGGTAGCGCTCCTCTGGCAGGCCCTTGAGCATCCAGCGGCCCCCGACCACGCCCCGGCCCATGCCGCCGGCGTAGGCCTGGTCGAAGAAGGGCTCTCCCCAGCTCAGATCGACCATCGCGTGGCCGGCCAGGGTGAGCCGGTCGGTGGGGGAGTGGTAGCCCCGCCAGCGCGCGTTGACACCGAAGACGTCGAAGTCCGAGCCGAGCCAGGGCTGGGCGGTGCGCACCGAGGCATCCACCGCCTGACCCTGCCGGCTGTCGATCTCGCTGTCCCGCGCGTCCCAGACTCCGCCGACGGCGAGCCAGGCGTAGCGACCGCCCTCGAAGCCGAGGGGCCGATCCTCGAGGAGCAGGCTCTCGGGGTAGGGGGCCACGACCTCTGTGCGGAGGTCGAACATCGCCAGCAGCTCGAGGTCCCCGACCAGCTCGTAGCGCAGCTTCGTGTTCAGCAGGTTGCGCTCTTGGCAGTAGAGGTAGAACTCCTCGTCGACCCCCTCGCGCCGGGGTGCCTCGGGCCCGATGCCCATGTACGGCGCTCGGCTCCAGCTGACGGTGCGCGCCTCGAGGGTCCAGCGGAAGCGAGAGCCGAGGAGCTTGGGCAGGTCGAAGCGGAGGTAGTGATTGCGATAGCCCCCGGTCGTCCAGTAGAGCTGCAGCTCCGTCGAAAACAGGTAGGGACGGTCCCCCCCGGCGTCCCCGAGGACCACCTGCCCGAAGCCCCCGTAGCCGAACAGCAGGTTCGAGTCGTAGCTCAAGAGCGGCACGGCGTAGGCCGCGACGTCGTCCCTCTCCACGGCCTGCGCCAGGGTGAGGAGGGTCAGGAGCACGCCGTGACCTCGGTCACCGAGTCGATCCGCAGAGCTCCGCCGTGCGGTCGTCCCAATCGCGCATGCCGTCGATGATCGTGTTCACGAGGCCGTCGTTCTCGGTCGTGAGCCCGACGTCCAGCTCGCGCCAGATGCCGTAGAGGTGGACGAGCTCGGCCCCGTCCTCCAGCCAGACCTCTACCTGGTAGTCCTGGGTCCAGGACCAGTCGGAGCCCTCCTCGAACTCGGCGGGCGCGGGGAGCCAGGTGCGAGCCATGAGCACCTCGTCGGAGCGGCGCAGCCCCCCCAGCAGGCGCTCCGTGTAGGCCGTGTTGAGGTAGGAGCCCTCGATCACGACTTCCCAGGTCAGGGTCTCGCTGGCGCCAGAGGTGTAGTCGTCCAGGGACGAGGTGTACTCCCGGCTGTAGTCGTCGTAGTCGGCCTCTGGGTACTGCTCGTCCTGGTGCCTGGAGTACAGGATCGGCTCCAGGTCCTCGAGCGTGCACTCGTAGCGGTAGAGGATGAACCAGCCCCGCGCCTCGGCCGGGTCGACCTCGCCGAGCTCGATGTGGTCGATCTCGGCCTCGGTCAAGCGGCTCGTCTCTCCGTCCTGGGGCTCCCGGGGGAGGTTCGCGGCGGCCTCTGCGATGCGCTCGGAGTCGGCCTCCTCGAACTCCGTCCAGAAGAGGTGGAGCAGTCCGTCGACCTCCTCCGGCGCGGGCTCGGGAGCGCAGGCGATGGCAGCCAGGGTCCACATCGTCGGCGTTATACCCGCCTCATGCTGCTGCTACCCGTTGCCTTCGCTGCCGACATCGACTGGGAGGCGTCCACCGCCGAGACCGTCGAGCTCCTCTCCAGAACACTCCAGGCCGAGAGCGTGAACCCGCCGGGCAACGAGACCGAGGCGGCGCTGGTGCTGGCAGGGGTCCTCGACCAGGAAGGCATCCCCTGGGAGATCTGGGAGTCGGCCCCCGGTCGCGGGAGCCTCATCGCGCGGCTCGAGGGAGGGGACGAGCCTCCCCTCTGCCTGCTGTCCCACCTCGACGTCGTGCCCTTCGAGGCCGAGTCCTGGCCCGTGCCGCCGCTGTCCGGCAAGGTCGAGAACGGCAAGGTCTGGGGGCGCGGTGCCCTCGACATGAAGGGGATGGCGGTGGTCGAGGTGATGACGCTCGTGAACCTGAAGCGCCAGGGGGTGGAGCTGGACAGGGACATCGTGCTGCTCGCAGTCGCCGACGAAGAGGTCGACAACGCCGGTGTCCACACCGTGATGGAGCGGTGGGACGAGATCGGCTGCTCCCACGTCATCAACGAGGGCGGAATGGGTGTCCAGGACATCCTCTTCGAGGGGCTGCACCTCTGGCCGGTCAGCGTCGGAGAGAAGGGGGTGCTCTGGGTGCGCATGACCGCTCATGGCGAGCCCGGCCACGGCTCGACCCCGCGCCCCGGCGAGGCCCCCGAGCGCCTGCTCGCCGCGCTGGAGCCGCTGTTGGCCTGGGACCCCGAGCTCACATGGCACCCGGCGATGGTGGAGCTCTTCGACAGCGTCGGCCAGACCCGCTCCGGTTTCGAGAGGTTCGTGCTCACCCACCCCGGCGTGATGCGGGTGATGCTGAAGAAGACCGTCAAGGCCAACGCGCTCACCCACGCCGTGCTCATCGACACCGTCCACGTGACGGGCCTCGAGGGCGCGAACAAGCCCAACGTCGTGCCTGGAGAGGCCAGCGCGCTCTTGGACTGCCGCCTGTTGCCCGGCACCACGCCGGAGGCACTCCTGGAGACTCTGGAGGCGCTCGTCGGAGACGACCAGGTCACCTTCGAGGTGCTCTCCGCCCAGTCCGCCGGGGGCTCCGAGTGGCACGGGGACCCGCTCTATGCAGCCCTGTCCGAGGCGATCCTCGAGGCCGACCCCCAGGCCACCGTGGCGCCCACGCTGTCGCCGGGCTTCACCGACAGCATCTACCTGCGCGAGCTCGGCGTCACCGCCTTCGGCATGATCCCCTTCCTGGTCACCCAGGAGGAGCTCGCGACGATGCACGGCAACGGGGAGTATGTCCGCGTCGAGGAGCTCGAGCGAGGGCTGAAGGTGCTGTACGGGACGATCGAGCGCTACGCTGCCTCCCAGTGATCCTCTTCACCTTCGTCGCCTGTGCCGAGACGCTGAACGACTGCGAAGGCTGGGCTGCGCCAGAGGTCACGGGCCAGATCGCGGATGACGAGATCGACGAGATCAGCGGCATCGCCGTGAGCCGGCAGCACAGCGGGTGGCTCTGGGTGCACAACGACTCGGGGGACCAGGCCCGCGTCTTTGCGATGCGCACCGACGGTGACGAGGGCGGAGCCTTCCGGCTGGCGGGGGTCGACGTCAACGACATCGAGGACATCGCGTTGACCTCCGACAACCGCCTCGTCATCGGCGACATCGGCAACAACAAGCGCAAGCGCTCCACCGTCCAGATCCTGCTCGCCGACGAGCCAGACCCCGGCTCGGGTGGCGGCACGATCAGCGACGTCGAGGTCGTCACCCTGGCCTACCCGGGCGACCCTCACGACGCAGAGGCGCTCCTCGTCGATCAGGACGACACCATCTACATCCTGACCAAAGGCGCCACCTCGACCCTCTTTCGCGCCGATCTCGAGGCCGGCACGCTGTCCGAGCTCGCGACGATCGATCCCAGCCGCTGGCGCCTGGATGATCGTACTCAGGTCACCGGCGCGGACGTCACGACCGACGGCAAGGTCCTGGTTCGCATGTACGACCACATCCTCGTGTGGAACCTCGACAGCGGAGGACTGCCCTCCACATTCGACGGGACCGCTTGTCGAGTGGCCCCAGCGGCCGAGTCACAGGGAGAGTCCCTCGGCGCCTCCACCAGGGGTTTCTACACGGCGAGCGAAGGAGAGGGGGCCGCCGTTCACGAGTATTCGCGTCGATGACACTCCGTTCACCTGACCATGAGAATTATGAGCTATCGTGGCCTCTTGCTGTCTCCCTCCTGTCACCGTGCCGTCACACCTCGCTGAACGCAGATTTCGCTCCGTCGCGGGCAGCCTGGCCGGTGTTGCACTGGTGGGCCTGGCCCTGGTGTCCTGGACGCCGCGGGACCTCGAGCTGCGCGGGGTGGTCGAGCCCGGCGCGCGCTTCTCGCTGAGCTCGGCGCCTGGAGAGCTGCGCTGGACGCTCTCGGAGCATGGTCAGGCGGAAGGCCTCGCGGTCGTCAACGAGGGCACGCTGCAGCTGGAGCGCGGAGAGCAGCTGGAGCTCCGCGTCCACCGCGGCGCCACCGTCACAGAGGGTGAGTCTGTCGCCGTGATCGACTCGGTGCTGGTCACCCGGCTCATCACCGAGCTGGAGGCGGAGCGGGCCGAGATCTCCGCCCAGGTGAACCTGCTGCAGGCCGGGGGCCGTCTGGAGACCATCCGGCGCGCCCAGGCCGATGTCCAGGTCGCAGAAGCCCAGCTCGCCGCCGCCGCCCTCGCCAGCGACCGCCTGCGGCCTGCCGACGGTGTCATCGCCCGCGCCGAGATCGAGGACCTCGCCGCCGTCGTGGCGGTCCGTGAGCGTGAGCTGAGCTTCTCCCAGGCCGGCCTCGCCGAAGCGCGGCTGCCCGCGCGTCCGGAAGAGGTCGCCACCCTGGTCGCCCGCCTCTCGGGCGTCGAGTCCCGCATCGCAGAGGCCAACCGCCGCCAGGCCGCCCTCACCGTCGTGAGTCCCATCACCGGCAGCGTCGGCGCGGGGCGGGACAACGAGCTCCTCGCGGTCGTCTCCGCCACGGAGCGCTTCGCCCGCTTCCCGGTGCCCGAGAGCGATCGCGAGCGGATCCACATCGGTGACGACGTGGACTTCGCGTCGCCCTCGACGGAGGGTGCGATGGAAGGCCAGGTGGTCGACATAGCCGACGTGGCCGTTCCGCTGGGGACAGAGAGTGTCTTCTGGGTCGCGGTCCAGCTCGACGACGCGGGCGCCTTGCCGCCGGGAGCGACCGGCACGGCCCGCTTCCACCCGGACGACAGTTAGGTCCTGATGAGCGAGGGGCGCTACGAGCTCAAGTACGTCTTGCACGAGACCGAGACCCCGCGGCTCCTGGCCGCGATCGCAGGACACGTCGAGCCCGACCGGCACGCCTCGGCGCTGCCTTCGGGCGGCCTCGGCTACATCGTGAGCTCGGTGTACCTCGACACTCTCCAGTTCGAGGGCTACGCCGAGCGCCTTCGCATGGAGCGCATCCGGAACCGCGTGCGGGTGCGGACATACGGCAGGGCGGGGGACGGCGCCCCGGTCTTCCTCGAGTGCAAGCGCAAGCTCGCCGACCAGGTCATCAAGCACCGCACGCGCATGGGCGACGCGGACAGCTACCAGCTGGGCCCCGAGCGCTCGTGGGACCAGATCGACGATCGCCGCGTGCAGCGCTTCGCGCGGGCAGTACAGGGGATGAAGGCGATGTGCGTCGTGCGCTACGAGCGGGAGATCTTCACAGCGGACACTGCCCGGCTGACCGTCGACCGCAACGTCCGCGCCGGCCCCGTCGACGACACGCGGCAGCTCTACGCTCCGGTGCCGCTGGACCTCATCCCAGAGGACTGGTGCGTGATCGAGCTCAAGTTCAACGGCCAGATGCCAGGCTGGATGCGCCGGGCCAGCCATGAGCTGCAGCTCTACAGCGAGCCGGTGTCCAAGTTCGCCCTCGGCATGGTGATGTCCCGCCGTGCGGACCACCCTGGAGAGCTCCGCCAGCTGACCCCCTCGACGATCCTGAGGGCGGCGTGAACGAACTCCAGATCCAGCAGCTCCTCGGCCAGATCCCGCCCATCTCCGGGCAGGAGGCCTTGCGGAACCTGCTGTTGGCCCTCGGCCTGGGCCTCACGGTGGCGGTGCTGCACCGCATCACGAACTTCCGGTCGAAGCCCTCGCCGGCGCTGCTGAGCGCTCTCGCGCTCTTGCCTCCGATCGGCTCGATGGTGATGATGGTGATCGGAAACAGCCTGGCCCGGGCATTCAGCCTGGTGGGTGCGCTGGCCATCATCCGCTTCCGGACACGGCTGCGCAGCCCCTGGGACATCAGTTTTGTCTTCCTCTCCCTCACCCTGGGCGTCGCCTGCGGTGTCGGTGCCCACCAGGTGGCCCTCATCGGCATCGTCGTCGTCGGCCTTGGCATCCTGGTCATCGGGGCGCTCCCGGGCACCCGTCCGACCCCAGAAGCCTACGTGCTCCGGTGCGAGGTCGCGGCCCACCAGGTCGGCGAACGTGAACTGGCGCCGGTGATGATCCCACACATCGAGGAGCAGCACCTCGACCAGGCCCAGACCCGGCGCTTTGGCGAGGCCCTGAGCCTCACCTGGAGAGTGGTCTTGAAGCCAGACGCGACGCTCGAGGCTCTGATCCGCGAGTTGGCAGCCGTAGAGGGAGTCGAGAGAGTCACTGTCGTATCCAACTTCGATGCTGTGACTGAGCCCAGGTGATGGTAATAAGGATCTTGAACTTTTCGGGAGGCGGCCGGTGATCACTCTGCTCCTGGCATGCGGAAATATGGGTAGCGTCGTCATAGATGGTCCCCCGGATGAAGTCCCCGAGGCTGAGCGGGACGACGACGAGGACGGCTTCGTCGCGGAAGAGGACTGCGACGACGAGGATCCGCTCTCTTTCCCCGGCGGCGACGAGGGCACCGCTCCGGACGGCGCTGACAACGACTGCGACGGCGTCGTAGACGACTACGAGGTGGGCTGTGGGGGCGTCACCGACGTGATCATGGACGCCGTGGATCTAGTAGACGACGGCATGACGATCCTGGTCTGTCCCGGTCACTACCCAGAGGATCTCGTGCTCGACGGGCGCGAGCTGACCATCCTGTCCATGGAAGGGGCAGGCGAGACCTACATCGACGGCAGCGGCGACACCTCGGTCGTGAGCCTCACCGGCGCCGACATCACGCTGACGGGCTTCACCATCTCCGGCGGCCTGGCAGAAAACGGCGGCGGCGTCTACGCCATGGACTCCGAGCTGACCCTGTCCGAGAACGTCATCGAGGACAACGTGGCCACCCAGTATGGCGGCGGCGTCTACACCCAGAGCACTGGCGCGGACATCCTCGACAACACGGTCGAGGACAACGACGCCTTCGAGGGAGGCGGGCTCTACGTCTGGGGCCAGGTGACCCTCCAGGGCAACGAGATCCTCGAGAACCACTGCGTCTCGCTGCAGGAGGGCGAGGCCTACCACGGGGCCGACGGCGGCGGCGGCGGTCTCTTCGCGCGAGGAAAGGTCGACATCCTCGACAACGTCATCGCGCGCAATGTCAGCGAGGTCAACGGGGCGGGGGTCTACACCCTCGACGCCAGCGGCACCTTCTCGGGCAACCTGGTCAAGGCCAACGAGACCTACGAGGACGGCAGCGGTGTCTACGCCAACTACACCAGCGAGACCTACGACAACAACGAGTTCATCGACAACTTCGCCCACGACGACGCGGGCGGGCTGCGCATCTACGTCGGCTCCGCCGAGATCACGAACAACTACTTCGAGGGCAACGGCTGCAACGACGACGGCGGCGGACTCAAGCTGAGCCACGCCCGGAGCACTGTCTCCGGCAACACCTTCGTCGACAACTACGCCGGCGACTCCGGCGGCGCGCTGGAGCTCGACAACGACGTCAGCCCCGTGAGCGACTGCGTCTTCGAGGACAACCGGGCCGCGCGAGGGGCGGCGATCAACGCCAAGGAGCTCTTCAGCGCCACTACGCTGACGGACCTCACCTTCATCGACAACGAAGCGAGCTCCTCCGGCGGCGCCATCTACATGTACGACAACCCCTACACGTTGACAGCCAAGCGCATCGTGGTCGAACGCGGCGACGCCCCCTTCGGCGCGGCCATCGCGGCCTCCGCGGCCAGCGTCGTCGTGAGGAACGCGCTCATCACAGGCCAGGACGGGGACGCCATCGAGCTCACCGGCTCCACCGGCAGCTTCGGCAACATCGTCATCACCGACTCCACGGGCACCGGCATCGTCAGCGACGGGGCCTACACCCTCTACAACTCCATCCTGGTGAACAACGAGATCGGCGTCGAGGGCCCCGCGACGGTCAGCTACAGCACCTTCTGGGACAACGACATCCTCGGCGACAACGCTGACGGCACTGGCGTGATCTACGAGGATCCGGACTTCACGGCGAGTTACGAACTCGAGAGCTCCAGCCCCTGCATCGACGCGGGGACCCCGAGCGTGAACGACCCCGACGGCTCACGCAGTGACATGGGCTACTACGGAGGCCCCGATGCTCCTTGAGGTGCTCTTCCTCCTCGCTTGCAATGGTACGACCGTAGGCGAGGAGGAGGGCGACGACCCCGCCGAGTGCACCGACGGCGAGGACAACGACGGCGACGGCGAGATCGACTGTGACGACCTCGGCTGCGCGGCGGTCTGCGAGGGCGCGGACTACGGCTCCGTCCTCATCAACGAGTTCATGGCCAGCAACCAGACCACCGTCGACGCAGAGGACGGCGGCTTCTACGACTGGTTCGAGCTCTACAACCCCGGCAGCGAGACCGTGAACCTCGGCGGCTGGACGGTCACGGACGACTTCTCCGTCCCCGACAAGTACGAGCTGTCGGACAACCTGGAGTTGGATCCCGGTGACTTCCTCCTCATGTTCGCCTCGGACAACGAGGAGGAGCTCGGCGACACCCACGTCGGCTTCCACATGAACAAGAGCGGAGAGGCCCTGGCGATCTACCGGCCCGACGGCTCCGCCAGCGACGAGCTCGACTACGAGGCGCAGGCCGCAGATCTCTCGGCGGCGCGGATCCCGGACGGCAGCAGCACCTGGGAGATCACCGGCGACGCCACACCTGGCGAGAGCAACGACGAATGACACTCCTTCTCCTCGCGTGCACGGGCGGGAGCCTGGTGGTCGATGGTCCCGTGACCGACGACTCGGCGATCGGCGACAGCTCGCGGCCGGTGGACACCAGCCACGACATCGAGGAGGTCCCTGGTGTCGGAGAGCTCAGCGACGTGCTCTTCAACGACGAGGTGCTGCCGGAGTTCGACGTCCTGTTGTCGGACGAGGCCTTCTCCAGCCTGGCGAGCGACCCCTACAACTGGGTCGAGGGCGGCATCGTCTTCGACGGCGTGACCTACGAGGGCATCGGCGTCAGGGTGAAGGGCGAGAACAGCTACCTGCCGATCTCGCAGAAGGCTTCGCTGAAGCTGAAGTTCGACAAGTACGACCCCGACATGCGCTTCTTGAAGCTCGAGGAGCTCACGCTCAACAACATGTCGAACGACTACTCGATGATGCACGAGCGGCTGAGCTACCGGCAGTTCCGTGAGTCCGGGCTGCCCGCCCCTCGGGCGAACCACGCGCTGGTGTCGATCAACGGCGAGCACGTCGGCCTCTACACCGTCCTCGAGACCGTCGACCGCGACTTCATCAAGCGCTGGTACGACAACACCGAAGGCCCCATGTTCGAGGTCTGGGATGTCGACTTCAAGGACTACTACATCGACAGCTTCCAGCTCGAGTTCGGCGAGGACGACCGCACCCAGCTCCAAGGGGTCGCGGACACGCTGGAAGACAGCGGCGATGACGCCTACGAGGCCGCCGCCGAGTACCTGGACTGGGAGCAGTTCACGAAGTGGTGGGCCAACGGGATCATCGTCGGCCAGTACGACGGCTACCCCTACGCAGACCCCGGGGACGACTGCCACGTCTTCGTGAACCAGGACAACCTCGGCCCCGCCGGAGGACCCCGCCTGGAGTGGATCCCCCACGGCATGGACGAGACCTACTACTACCCGACGGGCGTCGCGGTGCTCACGCAGGTCAACGGCATCGTCGCCAAGCGCTGCACGAACGTGGCCCAGTGCCAGGACATGGTCGTCGAACAGATGAACGTCGGGCTGGACCGCCAGGACGAGATCGGCACGCTGGAGTACTTCGACATGGTCGAGGCGCAGATCAAGGACCACGTCACGGCCGACACGAACAAGAACTACACCGACGAGTACGTCTGGTACTACCAGGACGCCATGCGCTCCTTCATCGCGAGCCGACGGAGTGACTTGTCCCGCTGGACGGACTGATGTTCCTCGGGCTCGTCGCGTGCGGGCCGGGCAGCATCGCGATCGGGCCCCTGGCTGACACGGGCCAGGCCCCAGTGGGGTGTGGTCTCGAGCTCGACGACGCCGACATTCACGGCGTCGAGGACGAGCGCCTGTCCTTCGACGCGCGCTGCGCCAGCGGGGCCGAGCTCTCGCTGTCGGGACCGGGGTCGTGGGAAGACGACGAGTGGACCTGGCGCCCGGACCTCGACGAGGCGGGAGAGTACGAGGTCCTGCTGTCGTGGGGGCTCGAGAGCGCGGTGGTCCGCGTCTTCGTCGCCGACGCCTGGGACGAATCGGACAACGAGCCGGTCGACCCCTTCGAGTACCAGGAGGAGTTCGGGCTCCCTGTCGTCCACATCTTCCCTGGCGGCAGCGTCGGCGAGGACTACGTCTCCGCCAGCGTCGTCTTCGAGGGCCGCGAGTACACCGGGGCTCGGGTCAAGAAGCGAGGCGCCGCCAGCCTCTACTACCCCAAGGTCGGCTACACGCTCGACTTCGACTCCGAGGACCAGCTGGAGTTGTCAGACCGCGGAATGGGGGACAAGGCCCACCTGGTCTTGATCTCGACCTTCGACGACAACAGCTACGTGCGGCAGAACCTCGCCTACGGGCTGTGGGAGGACATCGCCGAGCACTTCGGACAGGCGCGGCTGGTCGTCCGCACCTTCCACACCATCGTCTACATGGGTGGCTCCTACATCGGGCTGTACGTGGCCTCTGACCACGTCGACGACGAGTTCCTCCAGCAGATGGGGCTGGACCGGGACAGCCCGCTGTTCAAGGCCGTGGACCACAACGCGAACTTCTACGGCACCGACTACTACGGCAACCCCAAGCCCTCCTGGCACTCCGGCTACGAGCTCAAGGAGGGGGACAGCTGGGAGACCCTCGATGCCCTGGTGCAGTGGTCTGCCGTTGCCAGCGACGAGGAGCTGGTCGCCCAGGCGGACGACTGGCTGTCCTCGACGGAGTTCGCGGACTGGTTCATCTTCGTGCACTTCACGGAGTCCGGGGACTCCGGGGGCAAGAACAGCTACCTCGCCTGGGACCTGACGACCCAGCGCATGCGCTACGCCCCCTGGGACTTCAACCACAGCTGGGGCCAGGACTGGCGCACGCTGCGAGTGAGCTCCAGCACCTACAACGACTTCACCTGGACCAACCGGGTCTTCAAGGCCCAGCAAGCGGTCGACGGCGCGGCGCTCTGGGCGCGCTGGTGGAGCCTGGTCGACGACGGGCCGCTGCGCGAGGACAGGCTCATGGCCGAGCTCGATGGCATGTACTCGGACATCGATCCCTCGGCGCGGCGTGACTGGGATCGCTGGGGAGACGCCTACCGGAGCTACAGTGGGTGGGCCTCGAGTCGCGACGGCTGGACCGACTACGAAGGCGAACGCCGCTACCTGGAGGACTGGATCTCCGACCGCTGCGAGTGGGCGCGAGAGGACCACGACCGATGATGTGGCTCCTGGCCTGCACCGGCTCCGTGACCCTTCCAGGGGGCCAGGGCGAGTATGTCGTCGGAGGACGACACAGGTGACACCGGTCCCTTCGAGGAGCCCGAGACCGGCCCCCCCGAGCCCTTCGGCCTGGCGCGGTCCACGAGGTCGAGCTCGAGTTGGACGAGGAGGCCTGGGAGTCTCTCTCGGTCGCCCCCTACACCTACGTGCCGGCCTCCATCCACTTCGACGGCGAGCCCTACGAGGTCAGCGTCCGCCTCAAGGGCCGCTACGGCAGCTACCGGCAGCTCTCGGCCAAGGCGGGCTTCAACGGTCGACATCAACCGCTACGACCCGGACCAGACCATCCACGACCTGGAGCGGCTGAACCTGAACAACATGGTGCAGGACAGCGCCCAGGTGCACGACTTCATGGCCTACACGGTCTACCGGGCGATGGGCGTGCCCTGTCCCTGGGTCGGCTACGCGTGGGTGAGCGTCAACGGCGAGGTCTTCGGGCTCTACGCGCTGGTCGAGGCCTACGACGATGTGTTCGTCGGGGAACGCTGGGAGGACGGCAGCGGCAACCTCTACGACGGGGACTACTGGCTGGCCGAGGACTGGAGCTACTACGTGCTGCTCGACTTCTACGCCTCGCGCCACGAGTACTTCCAGCTGGACGAGGGCACTGACGTCGGGTGGGTGGACATCGCCGGAGTCACGGCTGTGCTGGACGAGACCGCCGGCACCCAGGACGTCGACGAGGCCCTCGACGAGGTCGTCGTGCTCGACGAGGTGATCTCGATGTGGGCCAGCGAGGTCTGGCTCGGCCACTACGACGGCTACTTCTACAACACGAACAACTACCGCCTCTACTTCGACCCGGCGGACGGTCGCGCGACCATGATGCCCTGGGATCAGGACTGGGCCTTCTACCGGGACACGCCGATCACGAGCCCCTCCGGTCGCATCGGCGCTACCTGCCTCGGCGACATCTCCTGCCGCCAGCGCTACGGGGACGCGATCGACGAGGTCTGCTCGGTCACGGGCGGGCTCGGTCTGGAGCGCACCCTCGACGAGGTCACGGACCTCGTGAACCCCTACGTACGCGACGATCCTCGCCGGGAGATCAGCTTCCCCGACGCCGAGTACTACCAGGCGGACCTGTTGGACTGGATCTCGCGGCGCTGCGGAGAGCTCGAAGCGGCCGGGCTGTAGGTGCTATGACCTCGGCATGAAGCTGCCCGAGTACGACACCTGGGACGCATGCGAGATGGCCGAGCTCGTCGGCAAGGGCGAGGTCTCGATCGAGGACCTCGTCGAGGCCGCCATCGAGCGCATCGAGCTGCGCAATCCAGCCCTCAACGCGGTCGTGACCCCTCTGTTCGAGCGAGCTCGCGCCTCGCTGGACTCCTTGCCCGACGGTCCCTTCCGCGGGGTGCCGTTCTTGCTGAAGGACCTCAAGCAGTACCTGGCGGGGACACCGACGACGGGGAGCTGCAAGCTGCTCTTCGACTACACGCCGGAGGTCACCTCCACCCTCGCCCGGCGCTACGAGGAGGCAGGGCTGGTGGTGCTCGGCAAGACCAACACCCCCGAGTTCGGCATCATGGGCGTCACCGAGCCGGAGCTCCGCGGCCCCTGCCGCAACCCCTGGAACACGGACCGCACCCCTGGTGGCTCCAGCGGCGGCTCGGCCAGCGCCGTGGCCTCTCGCATGGTCCCGGTCGCACACGGCGGGGACGGCGGAGGCAGCATTCGCATCCCGGCCAGCTGCTGCGGTCTGTTCGGGCTCAAGCCCACTCGGGGCAGGGTGACCATGGCGCCCTCGCTGGGCGACGCCTGGGACGGCTTCGTGCAGGAGCATGTCCTTGCCCGCTCCGTGCGGGACAGCGCGGCGATGCTCGACCTGGCGGACGGGCCGACCCCCGGCGAGCCCTACGCGGCTCCCGCCAAGCTGCGTCCCTGGCGTGAAGAGGTCGGCACACCGCCTGGCAAGCTCAAGATCGGCTTCACCCGCGGCACGCTCTTCGCCGGTGAGAGCTCGCCGGAGGCCGTCGCTGCGGTCGACGACGCGGTCACCCTGCTGACCGAGCTGGGCCACGAACTGGTCGAGGCCACGCCGCCATTTGACCGAGAGGACCTGGTCCACGCCTACTTCATCACGGTGGCCTCCCACACGGCCTGGTACGTCGAGGACGCGGCCCGCATCGCTGGCAAGAGGCCCTCGCCGGGGGACTTCGAGGCTCCCACCTGGCTGCTGGCGCAGATCGGCTGGAAGAGCTCGGCCCCGGAGCTCGTCGACGCCCGCATCACCATCCAGCGGGCGGCGCGGCAGGTCGGCGCATGGTTCGAGGACCATGACTGCTTCTTGTCCTCGACGATGGCGAGGCTGCCGGTCGGGATTGGTGAGATCGGCCTGTCCTCGGCGGACCGGCGGCAGCTGGCGCTCTTGCGCGCGGTGAACGTGAAGAGGCTCCTGGACCTCGCCCTGAACGAGCTCGGCACCAACGCCCTCGCGGCGACGCCGAACACGCAGCTCTTCAACCAGACAGGCCAGCCGGCGATGAGCGTGCCCCTGTACTGGACGGCCTCTGGCATGCCGGTGGGCGTGCAGATCGCCGGGCGCTTCGGTGACGAGGCGACGCTGTTCAGGCTCGCGGCGCAGCTTGAAGTGGCCAGGCCCTGGGCGCAGAGGGCGCCTGGCTGAGACCCCTACTGGCGGTAGGCTGCGCAGCCCTCCGTCCAGCCCTGGCGGGCGCGCTCGTCGAGGTCCTCTTCGTCAGAGCAGCCCACCCAGCGGGCCCAGCCGCGGCCGAGGCCATCCCAGGTTCCCTGCTCGGTGATGCATGGGCCGACGTGGTCCTCGAAGGTGCCGACGTCGTCGCGGAAGATGGCCGGGGGGAGCTCGCCCTGGAGGCTCGTCTCGGCGATCCAGTCCTGGCCTCGCGCCGAGCAGGCCCCGGTGAAGACACGGGGATCCGCCAACAGGGTGCCCTCCGACTCGAAGAGCGCCCGCCAGGCGCGGCGACCCACGGCCTCGCCGAAGTCCTGGTCGAAGCCGTCGGGCATGGCGTCTAAGAGCGGGACGATGTCCGCGTGGACCTCGCCGTGCTCGCCGATCAGCGCCCGGGCGAAGCCGTTGGCGAGGTGCCTTCGGCTCTCCGTGTCCGACACGAAGCGGGAGGCGGTGTGGACGAGGACGACCACGTCCTCTGGACGCTCCGACAGAGCCAGGCCGATCCGCCGTCCGGTCTCCGAGAGGTGGTCGTAGCGGCACTCGGGGAAGCGGTCTTCGTGGTCGGTCAGGAACTGGAAGGCGGCGCCGAGATCCTGGGGCCGTGACTGCTTGTCCCGGTTGCGCTGCGGTGGATCACCGCTGGGCACGGTCTGGTCCGTGCGACCGTCCGGTGCGTAGACCCGCACGTCCAGGAAGCCAGCCCTCAGCGGTCCCCACTTGCCCACGCGCAGGCCGATCCCGAGGCCAGCCGCCGCGACGACTCCGACGAGCGCGGCTCGACCGAACCACCGCGGCGCCGTGCACGCCATCGCCGCGCCGAGGAACAGCAAGGGGATGAGGGGGGCCCGGTAGCGGAGGTGGAAGGTCGCGAACGCGATGTCCGAGGGGTTGTCGTCCCAGAGGTCGTAGCGCAGGGCGTAGGCCACCAGCAGCGCGGCCAGCGCCACCGCGGGGAACCAGGAGACCACTGGCTGATCGCGCCACCTGCGGATGACCAGGCCCATGCCCGCCAGCGCCGCCACCCACAAGACGAACCAGTACAGCGAGGGCAGGACGCCGAGGTCGCCGTACTCGACGACCAGGCGGCCCGCCATCGGGTTCACCTCCAGGGGCCAGAGGCCGTCGCGGAAGAAGGGGCCCCAGAGCCAGTCGGCCAGTCCGTCCAGGGGCGCGGGGGTGAACATGGAGAACCAGTCGACGGCCTCTCCCTTGGCATAGGGGCGCGACTCGTGGACCCAGAACCAGGGGTAGGCGCCGAGGGCTCCGCCGAGGGCGAACAGGGGCGCGCCTCGCCACCACAACAGCACAGCGGCCACGGCGAGGGCGGGCACGGCGTGGACCGAGATGTGGGCGAACCAGAGCCCGAGTCCGGTCACCACCCCGCTGGCGATGATGCAGAGGGCCTGCACCCATCGCCTCCGTCCGGCCCCGGCGGCCAACAGCGCCAGGGCGCCGAGGGTGAAGGCGGCGGACTCGGCGTGGTTGCCCCAGCCCGTGTGGATGAGGTCACGGTAGAAGCCCGGGGCGCCCAGCATGAGCAGGCACCAGGCGACCCCGGCCTTCCACGAGATGCGGTTGGCGACGAAAGCCCCGAGCGCCGTCACCAGCACGTGGAAGCCAAAGGGGATCAGCTTCCAGACCATCACCGTCGGCCCGAGCTCCGAGAACAGGGGCGCCGCCATCAGCGACTCACCGGTGCAGCCGCCGCAGAAGGTGCGGTACTGCAGCGCCCACCATCGATCGAGGTGGCCGCATGCGAACTGGGCGCCGGCCCGGGCGTTGAAGCGCTCCTCCCAGTGGACGCGGGCCCAGGGGCCGAAGAGCAGGTCGATTCCGCTGGCGAGTGCCTCCAGCGCGACCAGCGCCCACACGAGCAGGCGCTGCCTCGAGCTAGTCACTCGTCAGGTTGTCCGTCCCCGCCTTGATGTCGCCCTCGCCCCACTCCTTGTCCCGGAAGCGCTTCGCCGCAGCCTTCCTCTCCCGCTTCTCCTCCTGGAGCTCGACGAGGTGGTGGTGGGTCGTGAAGTAGGGCAGCGTGGCTCCCCGCATGGCCTCGACGGACTCGAAGCCGTGCTGCTCCATGAAGGCCTCGAGCCCCTCGGCCAACTCGCTCACCATGCCGAAGCCCTGGAGCATCGGGCCGGTGCAGGCCTGGACCGTGTTCGCGCCGACGAGGATGTGCTCGATGGCGTCCCTGCTGCAGGTCACCCCCCCGATGCCGCTGAGCGAGAAGCCAGGCAGATCCTGGGCGATCTCTGCGACCATCCGCAGGGCGATGGGCTTGACCGCCAGGTAGCTGTAGCCGCCGAAGGTGCTGTGGCCCTCGACCGTCGGCTGGGGCCGCAGGGTCTTCAGGTTGATGCCGATGCAGGCCAGGATCGTGTTGATCGCGGAGACCCCGGAGGCGCCGCCGGCCTTCGCCGCCCGCGCGGGTAGACGGATGTCGGTGATGTTGGGTGTCATCTTGGCCCAGACCGGGACCGAGACTGCGTCCACCACCCAGCTGGTCACCTCCTGCACCATCGGCGGGTCCTGGCCCATGGCCGCGCCCATGCCCCGCTCCGGGTGGCCGTGGGGGCAGCTGAAGTTCAGCTCGAGGGCGTCGCAGCCGGACTCGACGCAGCGCCCCGCCAGCTCCTGCCAGCGGTCCTTGGAATAGCTCTCCATGATCGAGCCGATGAGGATGCCCTCTGGGTGGGTGTCCTTCGTCTCGCGGTACCAGTCCTCCCAGTCCTCGAAGGGGGCGTCGCTGATGAGCTCGATGTTCTGGAAGCCGACGTTCTCCTTGCCGGCGGTGCGCAGCTTGCCGTAGCGAGGCTGCACGTTGATGACCTCTGTGTCGGTGAGGCTGGTGGTCTTGGCGACGACCCCGCCCCAGCCCGCGGCGAAGGCCTTGCACATGATCTTCGCGTTTGTGCTGGGGGGACCGGAGCCGATGACGAAGGGATTCGTGAACTGGAGGCCATCGACGTCGACGGCGAGCCTGGAACTCATGCGAGCCTCGGAGCGTGAAGAAACGACAAGGTACTACGAGCCGCCTGTTTCGAGACTGCTGGGTCGGAGGCAGGCGGGCGGACCTCCTGGTCGAGGACGGCGTGATCGCTGCGATCGGCGCCATGGAGGGGCCCGCCGAGCTCGAAGGCGGCACGATCTGTCCTCCCCTCGCCGAGCCCCACGTGCACCTCGACGCCGCTCTCTTGGCGCGGGATGCGCCGAACCACAGCGGCACCCTGGAGGAGGGCATCGCCAACTGGGCGCGTCTCCGCGACGGCCTCGGAAAGGAGGACGTGAAGCGCCGCGCCCGCGAGACCATCGGCTGGTACCGCCGCTTTGGCTGCAGGCGAATCCGGACTCACGCCGACACCGGCTGCCTGGACAACGTCGAGGCCCTCGTCGAGCTCCGCGAGGAGGTCGCCAAAGAAGGCACCACCTTGCAGATCGTGGCCTTCCCCCAGGAGGGCATCCTGACCGGACAGCGCCGCGAGGAGCAGTGGCGAGAGGCGGTGGAGCTCGGCTGCGATGCCATAGGTGCCATCCCCCACTTCGAGCCGAGTCGGCCAGAGGGAGACCGCTCGCTGCGCCTGGCCATCGAGCTCGCGGCCGAGCACGGCCTGGCCCTCGACGTGCACTGCGACGAGCGCGACTCCGGCGAGTTCCGCCACCTGGCGACCCTCTGCGCGCTGGCCAGGGAGCACCCAGGGGTCCACGTCGTCGCCGGACACTGCACGGCCATGCACTGCTGGCCCGACGAGCTCGCGGCAGAGGTAATCGAGGCGGTGGTCAGCTCCGGAGTGCTCGTCGTCACCAACCCGCTGGACAACATCGTGCTGCAGGGCAGGGGAGGCTACCCGCGCATCAGGGGGCACACCCGGGTCGACGAGCTCTGGGCCGCCGGCGCTTCTGTCGGCATCGGCCACGACTCGGTCATGGACCCCTGGTACGGCCTGGGCACAGCGAACCTGCTCGACGCCGCCTACGTGCTCGTCCACTACGCCCACCTGAGCAGCCGCGAGCAGATGGTGCGCGCTTTTGGCGCCCTGTCCCACGAGAACCACGCCCCCTTCGGCTCGGTCCCCCGGCTCGAGGTCGGCGCCCCCGCGGAGTTCCTCTTCTTTCCGGCTCGAGATCCCCTCGAGGTCCTGCGGCTTCGACCACTACCGGTCATCATCGGCCCCGGCGCGTGATAGGCCGCGTCTCAGTGCCCGACAAACGCCTCCGGCGCTGGCAGGCGGCCATCTTCGTCTCGACGTGGGCGGCCTACGCCGGCTTCTACCTGACCCGCCGGAACTACGCCGTCGCCCAGCCCGCGATCCTGCGGGAGTTCGGCTGGACCGAGACCGACGTCGGCGTCGTGATCACCCTGTACCTGACGGCCTATGCCATCGGGCAGTTCGTCCACGGCTGGCTCGGCGACCGCTTCGGGCCTCGACGCATGCTGGCCTTCGGCTTCGGCGCGACGATCCTGCTCAGCGTCGGCCTCGGCTTCCAGGGCAGCGTCCTGGGCTTCGGGTTGCTCTACGGGCTCAACGGCTTCGCCCAGTCGGCGGGCTGGCCCAACGTGACCAAGGCCATGACGATGTGGTTCCCCGCGGCAAATCGCGGGCGCGTGATGGGCATCTGGGGGACGAACTACTCCTTCGGAGACGCCTTCGCGACGGCCCTGGCCGCGTGGATGCTCGGGACCTGGGGCTGGCGGAGCGTCTTCTGGGGCCCGGCCATCGCCGGGCTCGGCGTCGCGGTCCTCGTCGTGTTGATCCTGCGAGATCGGCCAGAAGACGTCGGCCTGCCGCCTGTGCAGGTCTCGGAGCCCGTGGCCGAGTCCGAGCCGCTGTTGGAGTCCTTGAAGCCGCTCTTGGACACCCGCGTGCTCCGCCTGGGCGCCGCCTACTTCTGCCTCAAGTTCGTCCGCTACACCTTTGTCTTCTGGATCGGTCTCTACCTCGTCGGGCAGCTGGAGTTCACAGACGAGCAGGCCGGCTACCTCCAGGTGCCGTTCCCCCTCGCCGGGCTCCTCGGGAGCGTCGCGGCGGGCTTCGCCTCGGACCTGCTCTTCGACGCCCGTCGGGCGCCGGTGGCCGTGATCATGCTGATCCTGCTGGGCGGCGCGCTTGGCCTGCTCCTGGCCCTGCCAACGGATCTGTCCACGGAGCCGATCCTCTTCGGCCTCGGGCTTCGGACCCTGGCCTTCGGCGGAACCCTGGCGCTCTGCGGCTTCATGCTCTACGGCCCCGACATGCTGGTGTCGGGGACCGCCGCGATGGACTTCGGCTCCACCAAGGCGGCCTCCCGTGTCGCCGGCTTCGTCAACGGCGTGGGGTCCATCGGCGCGGCGCTCAGCGGCGTGGTCATCGGCGTCGTCTCCGGCCACGGCTGGACGGCGGTCTTCGCGCTGTTGGTCGTCCTCGTCCTGGCCTGCACGGTGGTCACGGCGACCCTCTGGAACGCCCGGGACGAGAGCGCCGTCGAGGCCTGAGCCGGTAGAGTGCGATGGTGATCTGGAAGGTCCTCGGCGTCGCCGCCTATCTCCTCTGCCTCGTCGCCATCGGGGTGGTGGCCTCCAGGCGCATGACCAGCGCGCGGTCCTATTTCGCCGGGGACAAGAGCTTCGGCTTCTGGGCCGGGGCCTTCTCGGCTCGGGCCACCGGCGAGTCGGCCTGGCTGTTGATCGGCCTCACGGGCATGGGCGCGCTGGTGGGGGTGAAGGCCTTCTGGGTGGTGCTCGGCGAGGTCCTCGGCGTGCTCGGGGCCTGGGCCCTGATGTGCGGGCCCTTCAAGCGCCTGACCGATCGCTACGACTCGATCACGATCCCCGACTACCTCGAGTCCCACTTCGGCGACTCGAAGAAGACCCTGCGACTCGTGGCGGCGGTTGCCCTGGTGGTCTTCGTGACGATCTACGTCTCCGCGCAGATCGACGCGACCGGCACCGCCTTCGAGAGCTTCTTGGGCCTGAACTACTACACGGGCGCGCTCATCGGCTTCGGCGTGGTCTTGGCCTACATCGTCAGCGGCGGCTTCGTCGCCGTGGTCTGGTCCGATGTCTTCCAGGGCACCCTGATGTTCCTGGGGCTGGTGCTCTTGCCCATCGTCGGCGTCGTCTATGCGGGCGGTCCCGCCGAGGTCGTCGAGGGCCTCCGCGGCATCGACGCAAACCTGCTGTCCTCGACCGGCGGCGAGGGCTGGACGCTTTCGGTCACCGCCGAGATCATCGGCCTGTCCCTCATCGGTCTGGGCTTCCTGGGCTCGCCCCAGATCTTCGTGCGCTTCCTCTCGCTGAGGAGCGACCGCGAGGTCCTCCCTGGCGGCATCGTCGCCGTGATCTGGACGCTGTTCGCCGACTCCGGCGCGGTGCTCACCGGGCTCGTCGGACGCCACCTGCTGACCTCGACCGGGCAGGACGTGGAGGTCGCGCTGGGAAACGGCGCCCAGGACGTGCTGCCGATGCTCAGCGAGCTGGTGTTGCCGCCTGTGCTGGTCGGGCTCGTCATCGCCATCGTGCTCTCGGCGATCATGTCGACGGTCGACTCGCTGCTGGTGCTCGCCTCCAGCGCCGCGATCCGCGACGTCTGGCAGAAGGTGCTCCACCCGGAGCTCCCGGACGAGGCGCTGGTCGGCCTCTCTCGCTTCGGCACCGCCGCTCTGGCCGCGTGCGCGCTGGGGGTCGCGCTGGGGGTCGCCGCTCTCGTACCCGGCCGGACCGTCTTCTGGTTCGTGATCTTCGGCTGGAGCGGCATCGCGGCCACCTTCTGTCCGACGATGATCCTCAGCCTCGGCTGGCGTGGCTTCGACAAGAACGGGGCCCTGGCTGCGATGATCGTCGGCTTCGTCTCGGTGCCGCTCTACAAGTTCGGCGCCCCGGAGCTGCCAGGGCAGCTGGGGGTCTTCTTCGCCAACCTCGGCGAGCTCCCGCCCGCCTTCCTCACCTCGATGCTCGCGGGGGTGCTGGTGTCCCTCGTCAGCAGGAAGTGATCAGTAGAGGTTGCCCTTCCGCGCTCCGCCCGCGTGGTTGATGTAGATGGTCTTCTCCTCGGCATAGAACTTCCACGCGTCCGGGCCCATCTCGCGGGGGCCGACGCCGGTGTTCTTGATGCCGCCGAAGGGCATGTGGGCCTCTCCTCCGATGGTGGGGTTGTTCACGTGGTTCATGCCCGTGTCGAGGTGCTGGATGACCTGGAAGGCCCGGGACAGATCGCTCGTGAACACAGATCCCGTCAGGCCGAAGTCGACGGAGTTGGCTGCCTCGATGGCCTCTTGGGGCGAGCCGACGCGGATGACGCTCAGGACCGGGCCGAAGATCTCCTCTGTGGCGATGCGAGCGCTGGCCTCGACGTGGTCGAAGACGGTGGGGCAGGGGAAGTAGCCGCGGGACAGGTCGCCGTCCTGGAGCCTGGTCCCGCCGCAGCGGAGCTCTGCCTCCTCGCGGCCCACGCCCATGTAGCGGAGCACCTGGGCCAGCTGCCGCTCACTCACAGAGGGCCCCATGGTCGTGGCCGGGTCCAGGGGATGGCCGGCCTTCATGGAGCCAGCCGCCTCGACGACCGCGGAGACGAAGTCGTCTGCCACCTCGTGCATGACGATGGCCCTCGAGGTCGCCGTGCAGCGCTGACCGGTGGAGCCGAAGGCCCCCTTGGCGCAGGCCGCGGCTGCGGTGGCGACGTCAGCGTCGTCGAGCACGATCAGGGGGTTCTTGCCCCCCATCTCGCACTGGATGCGCTTGTGGAGGGCGCCGCAGCGTCCCTCGATCTGGAGGCCCACGCTGGTCGAACCGGTGAAGCTGATCGCCGCGACGTCCGGGTGCTCGATGAGCGCCATCGCCGGGTCGGCGTCACCGTGCACGACGTTCACGATGCCGTCGGGGATGCCCGCCTCCTGGCAGAGCTGGGCGATCTTGTGGGCGGTCGCCGGGGTCTCCGGGGCCGGCTTGAGCACGACCGCGTTGCCGCTGGCGATGGCCGGGGCGATCTTCCACAGGGGGATGCAGACGGGGAAGTTCCAGGGGGTGATGAGCCCGATCACGCCCAGCGGGCGCCACAGGGTCATCGCCAGGGCCCCCGGGGCCTCGCACTCGCTCGTGAGGCCGGTCATGCGACGGCAGTCGCCGGCGGCGTAGGTCACGTAGCGGATGGTCTTCATCACCTCGCCCTTGGCCTCTGGCAGGATCTTGCCTTCCTCGAGGCTCAGGATCTCGGCGAGCTCGTCGGCGTCGCGCTCGAGCAGGCCCACCAGGCGGAACAGGGCCACGCCACGAGTCGGAGCCGGGGTCGCTGCCCAGGCGGGCTGGGCCTCCTTGGCGGCGGCGACGGCGGCCTCTGCCTCCTCGCGCCCGGAGTCCGGGGCGGTGCCGAGGTGCAACTCGGTGTCGGCCGGGCAGAGGTTGTCAGTGGTGCTGGCGCCGTCGACGAAGCGCCCTCCGATGAGGTTCTGGCAGCGGATGTCCATGACGTTCCTGTTTTTTCGGGGCGCGCATCATATCTTCCTCGACCGGCTTGGAGGCCTCGATGGAAACCCAGCAGATGATCGACCTGTGCAAGCGCCACACGCTCTTCAACTGGAGCGCCCGTGGGGCCGTCGCTCCGCTCCCCATCGCGCGGGCCGAGGGTGTCTACCTCTACACCCCCGACGGCGACCGCATCCTCGACTTCAACAGCCAGCTGATGAGCGTGAACATCGGCCACAGCCACCCCCGCGTCGTCGCGGCGATGAAGGAGGCCTGCGACGGCCTCATCTACAGCTTCCCCGGCTCGGCGACGGAGCCGCGGGCCCGCCTGTCCTCCAAGCTCGCCTCGATGCTGCCGGGGGACCTCGACACCGTGTTCTTCACCCTCGGCGGCGCGGAGTCGAACGAGAACGCGATCAAGCTCGCGCGCCTCTACACCGGCCGCCACAAGATCCTGAGTCGCTACCGCAGCTACCACGGGGCCACGAACCTCTGCATGCAGATGACCGGCGACCCGCGGCGCTGGGCCAACGAACCCGGCAGCCCGGGCTTCGTGCGGGTGATGGACCCGGAGCCCTACTCCTTCAGCTTCGGCTCCAGCCCGGAGCAGCGCACAGAGAACAACCTGCGCTACCTGCGCGAGGTCATCGAGTACGAGGGCCCCCAGACCATCGCGGCGATGGTCATCGAGACGGTGACCGGAACAAACGGCGTTCTGCCTCCGCCCCCCGGCTACCTCCAGGGGCTTCGGGCGCTGTTGGATGAGCACGGCATCCTGCTCATCTGCGACGAGGTCATGTCGGGCTGGGGTCGCACCGGCAAGCTCTTCGCCTTCGAGCACGGCGACATCATCCCGGACATCGTCACGATGGCGAAGGGTCTGACCTCCTCGTACGTCCCCCTGGGCTGCGTCGCGATGCGAAACGGCATCGCCCGGCACTTCGACGACAACGTCTTCTGGGGCGGCCTCACCTACAACAGCCACCCGCTCGCGCTGAACATCGCGCTGGCGGTCATCCAGGTCTTCGAGGAGGAGGGGCTGGTGGAGCGCTCCGCCCAGATGGGCGAGGTCATGCGAGGCCACATGCAGACCTTGAAGGACAAGCACCCCTGCGTGCGTGACTTCCGCCAGATCGGGCTCTTCGGCATGGTCGATGTCCAGGACACCCGGGGCGAGCTCATCGCTGGCTACAACGGCAAGCACCCCGCCATGGCAGCCCTCGGCGCCCACTTCCGCCGCGAGGGGCTCTTCACCTTCGTGCGCTGGTCACACTTCATGTGCAACCCGCCGCTGATCATCACCGAGGAGCAGCTCGCCGAGGGCTTCGACATCATCGACCGTGGGCTGGACATCGTGGAGTTGGCGCTGGCTCAGGGGTAGCGCGTGAAGGTCGAGCCGGGCTGGATGGAGCTCAGGCCGTAGTACTGCCTGCGGGTTCCGCGGAAGTAGTTGGTCGAGGGGGCAGACAGCCGCGTGTACGTGAACTGCTGGCTGGCGGTGAAGGGGCCGTGGATCCAGGGGGCGTAGTCGGTCAGCCGAAAGGCCGAGTCCGTCCAGCGGTGCTCCGGAAGCCAGTCGCCGACCGCGAAGAGGCCCGAGCTCACGCTCAGCGGGCAGGCGCCGACGACCTGGGTCTGGAGGTGGTAGGTCTGCTGGATTCGGGCCGTCCACGAGCAGGTCGTGGTCCAGTCGATGAGCTGGAACTGCACGGTGCCTCGGACCTGGCCTCGGTTCCACGTGTAGCTCGGGGTGGAGACGGTCACGATGCGGGAGCCGCTGGGGGAGTAGAAGCCCCGCAGGTAGTTGTAGAGGTTCACCTCCGCGCTGAGACCCCCGGTGACCCGGCTCTTCATCGCGACGTAGCACCCCTGATCTCCGAAGCACTCGTCGTCGAAGCAGTCGGTGTCGCCGTCGCCGTCGTTGTCGACGTCGTCGAAGCAGTCGGTCTCGCTGCAGCCCTCGCAGATGCCATCCTCGCAGTCGGAGAGCCCGTCGCAGTCGTTGTCCTTGCCGTCAGCGCAGAGCTCCTCGGCGCCCGGGTTCACCGTGTCGTCTGCGTCGTTGCAGTCCCCGTCGACGGCGGTCCAGCCCTCGCCAGGGTCCGCGCAGTCCTGCAACGAGGCCTCGTCGCCGCCGTAGCCGTCGAGGTCCCCGTCCCAGTACCAGGTGGTGGTCGCCAGCCCCTCGTCAATGGAGCCGTCACAGTCCTGGTCGACGCCGTCGCATTGCTCTTGTGCGCCCGGGTGGCGCGTCTCGTCGGTCTCCGCGCAGTCCCCGTCGGTCTCGACGTGGTCCGCGGGGGCCTCGCAGGCCTCCACGGCGGCTCCTGCGCCGTAGCCGTCCCCGTCGTCGTCCGGGTACCAGGACGTGGTGCAGGGGTCGGTCTCCGAGTCCGATGGCCGGTCGTCCGGGGGCTTCGGGCAGCCCGCGAGCAGGAGCAGGAGCACGGCTCAACGCTACCCGAGTGCAGCTTGCGTTTCCGTAGTCGAATGACTACGCTCGAGCGATGAGCACCGAAGTGGTCGTCGTCCAAGGTCGAGCGGACGTCATGCGCGCCCTCGTCGAGGCTGCCACCATGCTCTTCGCGGAGCAGGGCATCTCCAGCACGTCCGTCCGGCGTATCGCCGCTGTCGCAGGGGTGAACCACGGACTCGTGCATCGCCACTTCGGCTCGAAGGAGGCGCTGTTGCGCGCGGTCATGCGCAAGCTCGCCGCAGAGGTCATCGCCGCGATGCCGCCGGAGCGACCCGACGAGACGATCAAGGATGTGCTCTACGGCGCGGTCGGCCCCAGCCAGCACCTCTTCAACCGCATCGTGGCGCGGGCCATGCTCGAGGGACGCGCTCCAGGAGAGCTCCAGGACGAGTGGCCGGTGGTCGAGCGCATGTTGAAGGCAGCGGCGAGGTCAGAGGGGGAGCTCAGCCCCGAGGCACACGTGGCGCTGATCATGTCCACGGGTCTCGGCCTGCTCTTCTTCCAGGACTACCTGCGCGAGGCAATCGGCCAGGACGAGGTCCAGTGGGCCTCGACGTGCGCCGAGTTCATGCGCTACGCGACCCGAGGCGGAGCTCAGGGATCGGGCTGACCTCTGTGGTCGGGCTGGAGTGGCGAGGTCGTCCAGGCGGCGTCTCGCAGCTCGTCGGCGTCGACCCGACCGTCGCCGTCCTGATCCCATCCGGCCATCGGTGTGCTCGACAGGTTCGCCCACTCCTCCGTATCGAGGTGGCCGTCACCGTCGCCATCGAGCACGCGCATGAGCTCCCAGGCCGACTGGGACGCCACCTTGCTGTCGTACTCGGCCCAGCTCCACCTGAGGGTGTTCCACCGCCTCGCGGCGACGAGGAGGAGCAGCGCGGAGGCGACGAGCAACAGCAGGGTCGTGCGCCGGGCGGTCACGAGGCGAATCGTACTCCCAGCCTATTCCCAGGTCTCGGGGTCGCCATAGCCAAGGGCCTCGGCGAGCTCGCGGATCTCGCGCTGGCGGAGGACACCGTCGAGGATCTCCCGCCGCGCGAACCACCGCCGAATGCGCGGACGCGCCGTCGCCATGACCTTTGGGAGGGGAAGGGCGAGGCGCTCGCGGGCCGCGGGCGGGAGCTCCTCGCCGAGCCAGTCGAAGAGCTCGTCCAGCACGGCAAGTCGCGAGGGCGAGTCGCGCACGAAGTCCTCGAAGCGTAGGACGTGGCGGTCGAAGCCCTCGGCCTCGAGGATCGCGGCGTGGGCGCTGCGCCACTGGAAGGCGCAGACCTCTGGGAGTGGACGGCGCTCGTAGTCCTGCCAGCCCGGGGGAAGGTCGTACTTCCACCAGTGGGCGTCGGCTGGCCGGTGGTCCGTGTAGCCGGGGATCTCCAGGGGCGCGGGGAGCCGGTGGCTGTGGAAGCCGTGGAAGCGCCAGCCGTCGAAGAGGCCGTTGATCGCGCCCGCCGGGTTGCGCAGGAGGTGGAGCAGGCGGATGCGGGCCCTGGGAAAGAGCTTCGAGAGCAGCGGGAGGCGGTATGCGTTCGAGGGTGTCTTCACGAACAGCGGGCGGGTCCGCATCTCCTCCTCCGTCGCCCGGCGCCAGGGACTGATGGCGACGAAGGGCGGCTCCTCGAGCACCCGCTCTCCGGGCGGTCCGGTGGGTCCCGTGCCGCCCCACGGCAGGTCGTACCAGGCGGGATCGAGGCCCAGGCGCCGGAGGTTCTCGACGTGGTCGCCGACGATCGCCGTCCGTGGCAGCCGGTCGGGCCACTGCACGGCGAGGCGCCAGTCCAGATCGAGCTGCAGATCGGCCTGGTGCCCGGCGCGTTGGCCGATGTCGTAGGCGAGCTCGGCGGCGAAGAGCTCCGGGTCGCCCTCGTCGAGGCGGCTCAGGGCGTCGCTCTCGGGGAGGCCGGGCCACCCGTAGCCGGCGAGGCGCAGGAAGGGGTTGATCTCGGCGCGAAGGTGGAGCAGGCCCGGGATCTCGCGCAGGGCCTCGCTGAAGACGGAGCTCCCGCCCCGCGACGAGCTGACGATGAGGACGAGGTCGCGCACCTCTTCTCGCGGCTCGGGCCTGGGTCCGCGAGCCTCTCGGAGCTCGGCGAGCCGGGCGTGGAGAGCGTCCATGGGGCGAGAGCCTATCCTCGCCGCGGTGTTTCTCCTCTTCGCCTGCGCCCCACCACCCAGCGACGGCCCCCCGAACCTGCTCCTGGTCTCGCTCGACGGCGTCGCCGCGTTCCGCACCCACCTCGGCGGTGGGGACAACCCGAACACCCCGACCCTCGACCGCCTCGCAGCAGAGGGTCGCAGCTTCCCCCTGGCGTTCTCCCAGTCCAACGAGTCCCTCTTCAGCCACGCCTCGATGTTCTCGGGCCGCTACCCGAGCGAGATCGCGGTGCCGACCTACGCGGCCTACTCGATCCCCGACGACGCGGTCCTCGTCAGCGAGATCCTCCCCCTCTATGGCTACACGACCGGGGCCTTCGTGGCTGGTGGCCACGTGAAGGGGGCCTACGGCTTCGACGAGGGCTTCGCCGTCTACGAGGACGACCACGACTTCGGCGCTCTCTTCCACACGGTGCCTGAGGCCCTCGACTGGCTCGAGGAGGTGCAGGAGCCCTGGTTCCTCGTGCTCCACGGCTACGACGTCCACCGGCCCTACCAGAAGGCCGGGGTCTTCGCCGAGGTCTTCGGCGAGGGACCCTCGGCGGCCACCCTTCGGGGCCTCTCCGGCACCGATCGCGTCTACCAGGGGCGCTACTACCCGGACTTCTCCGTCGAGCGGATCACCCACGTCACCGGCGACCCGATCGTGGATCCGGAGGGCTACCTGCGCATCGCGCGCTGGGCAGAGGGGCATGACGGGGAGCCCGTGAGCAGCGAGGACATCGCTGCCGTCGGCGACAGCTACGACGCCGCGGTGCTCGCCGCCGACCTGCAGCTCGGACGCTTCCTGGAGGAGGCTGGCGCCCGCGGTCAGCTGGACCGCACCTTGGTGATCGCGACAGCAGATCACGGAGAGGATCTCCACGTCCACGGCCTCTTCAACCACCGGGCGCTGTTGCGCGACTCGACGACGCGGGTGCCCCTGGTCCTGTGGGGGGAGGGTGTGGAGCAAGGTGTGGACGAGGGCCTCGCCGCGGCTGTGGACATCGTGCCGACCCTGCTGGGCGCCGCTGGCGCCGTGCCTCCGGCGGGCGTAGCCGGGCGCGATCTGCTCTCTGCCGAGCCCGCTGCAGTCCATGTCTTCCAGGAGTCGGTCATGGACGAGCTCAGCGTGCGGAGCCAGACCCACCGGCTCGTCTTCCGCGGCGTTCCGCCCGCCTTCGACCTCCTCGAGCTGGCCCTGGCAGTGGCGCCGATGCAGGCCCCCCACTTTGCCCTCTACGACCTCCGCAGCGACCCGGACGAGACCACCGATGTGCTCGCGGCGCAGCTCGAGGTGGCAGAGGAGCTCCGCGCCGCCATGCTCCGGTGGCACAGGGGGCTCTCGCGCGGTCAGCCCGGCTCGGTCGCGCGGGATCCGGAGCTGCTCCAGGCCCTCAGGGCGCGTGGGTACTGGTAGCGAGCTCCCCGAAGTCGTCGACGCCGATGGCCCGGAAGGCCTCGCCCCAGGCGACCAGCAGGGCCTCGTCATCGCCTGCTCGGGCCTCTGCCGAGGGGAACACAGGCTCCACACCTCGGGCCGCTGCCTCGATCAGCATGCGGTCCTCGAGGATGCGATCGAGGGCTCTGATCCCCCGGGCCTGGTCGGCGGCGAGGTAGTCGGCGGCGAGCTCCTCCTGCTGGTCCATTGGCGGCGGTGGGGGCCGCTCCAGCGCAACCGAGGGCGGGGGCATCGGGGCCATGTACAGGCCCGCAGCGAGCAGGCCAGTGAGCCCGAGGGCACTGGCGGCGCCCCAGCGCGCGCGCTCCCAGGACCGTGGTGTCATGAGCCCTGGTATATCCTTCGCTTCGCCATGATCGACAAGCTCCTTGGGGCCGCCACCGCGGTCCTGGTCGTGCTCATCGGCGTCAGCCTCACCTCGAGGCCCACGCCGAGGGCTCCTCGGGCTGCCGCGGACCTCGCCGCCGTCATCGACGCCGACAGGGACGGGGTCGACGCCGCGGACTACGAGCGGGTCTCAGATGGGATCGTGCCCTTCGAGCTCGTCGATCTCGACGGCTCTGGTGAGCTGGAGGCCTGGGAGCTCGACGTGCTGCTGCGCACCCAGAGCCCCCTCGTCCCGCAACCCAACCGGCTCCCGCAGGTCTACTGAGTGGAGAAGCTCACCCGCGCTGCGCTGCTCCTGCTTGCCCTGAACGTGATCGTGCTGGTGGTGCTCTACCTGCTGCCGATGCCCGATGAGGGCGAGATCCCGGGTCGAGATGCCCGCACCATCGTGGGCACGCCGTGAGCCCTTCGACCCGCAGCATCCTCCTGGTCGTCGCGGCGATGGCCGCCTTCTCGCTGATGGCGCTGTTCACGCGGGCCGCGGACGCCAGCGCCTTCACCGTCGCCGCTTGGCGCGGCATCTTCGTCGCCCTTGCCTTCGGGTCGTGGATGATCGCCAAGGAGGGGCCTCGCAGCTTCAAGGTCGACGGCCAGACGCTTCGCATCGCCGGGATCATGGGCGTCGCGCTCGCGGTCGCCAGTGGGACCTTCGTCGCCGGCTACGTCTACACGACCGTCGCCAACACGATCTTCCTCCACAACCTCGCCCCGGTGGTCGTGCTGCCGCTGGCATGGTGGGCCTTCCGGGAGCGACCGGGGGCCGCTGTCCTCGCTGGCGCCGCCATCGCCGTGGCCGGAATCGCGCTGTTGTCCGGTGTCTCTTTCGTGCAGGTCGCCCACTTCGCGAACCCCCAGTTCCTGCTCGGCGACGGCCTCGCCCTGGTCAGCGCGCTCGGCTACGCGGTCGTCCTCGTCGTCACCCGCGAGAGCCGGCAGCGGACAACGCCGATCGTCGCGACGTTGTTCTATGCCTGGCTCATCGCCGCGGTCCTGCTGACGGCCACCGCGCTCCTGGTCGACACGATGGCCGCGAGCTGGACGAGCCTGCTCTGGATCGTCGGGCTGGCCCTGGTCTGCACCAACCTCCCCTTCGTGCTGCTGAACCTGGGCATGAGGCGGGTCGGAGCGGGGCTCGCGAGCGTGCTGTCGCTCTCAGAGGTCGTCTTCGCCACCCTGTTGGGCGTCGTGGTCTATGGCGAGGATCTCTCCCCCGCCGGCTGGCTGGGTGGGGGCCTCGCGGTCATAGGTGTGCTCTACGCCCTGCGACAGGGCGGCCGGGACTTCGAGGACCCGCGGGCCCTGCCGCATGCGGCCCGCGCCCCTCGATTGGTGCGTCTCGGCCTGGCGCTCGTGGCGCTGAACGCCGCTGGCATCGCGAGCCTGCTCGGCGGCGGGGCTGCGCTCCTGGCCTTCTGGGCGTTTCTCCGACTCTCACGCGGCGCACCCTCGGCGGTGGCGGTGTTCCTCGGCGCGCGCCGGGCTGCGTGGGCCCGGTGGGGCGCCGTCGCCCTGAGCGGGGTGGCTGGCGTCGTCGTCCTGACCCGCGCCTCTGAGCCCGAGGGCAGCGTCTTCGTCCTCGCCGGCGCGCTGTTGTTGTGGGGTGTCGACCGCTACGCCGCGGACAAGGAGCCTGCCGAAGCACGGGACCACGACCGGCTTGGCCAGCTCGCGCTGTTGGCGGTCGTCGCCGCAGAGGGCTTCGCGCTGCTCGCTCACGACGCCTCCATCTGGACGACCTGGATCGCTCGGGCCGCGCTCGCGCTCGCCGCCCTCGAGGTAGTCGCCAGCGGCATCCGCGGGAGCCTGCACCTCCGCCCGGCCCCGCCCCCACTGGGGGATCATGGGCGCTGGTTCCGTGCCCCGGTGCTGGTTGCTGCGGCGCTGTTGTTCTGGCTGCTCGGTGGCGTGCACGCCGTGCCGGCTGGCCATGTCGGCATCGTCGAGCGCTTCGGCGCCCCCCAGGCAGACCTCGCCGAGCCCGGTCTGCTCATCCAGGCACCCCCGCCGATCGACCGGGTCGTCGAGGTCCACGTCGCCCGGGCCAGAGAGGTCGAGATCGTCGAGCCGGGGACGCCGCTGTTGTGCGGAGACCAGGGCATGGTCTCGCTCTCCGCGACCCTCGCCTACCGGGTCGACGACCCCGTGCGGTGGACCTATGGATACGCCGACCCCGACGCCGTCCTCGCCGAACTGGCTCGTAGCGCCCTGGTGGAGATCCTGGCGGGGAGCTCTGCCGACGAGGTCCTCGCAGAGGGTCGCGCCGATGTCGAGGAGCGCAGCGCGGCGCGGACCCAGGTGGTAGCCGCGGAGCTCGGCGCCACGATCGACGCCATCCACCTCCAGGTGGTGCGCGTGCCCCCGCCGGTTCAGGCCGCCTTCCTCGACGTCATCAGCGCCGACGAGGAGCGCCTGACCACCATCAACGAGGCCCACGCCTACGCCGCGCAGGTGCTGCCGGAGGCCGGGGGCCGCGCGGTGGAGATCCTGGCCGCCGCCGACATCTCGGCCTTCGAGATCGGCGCCCGCGCAGAGGTCGATAGGCAGGTCTTCGAGGCCATCTCGAGAGGAGGATCGCCCAGCGACCGCCTGACTCGTGAGCGCCTCGCCATCGAACACGCGGAGGCGACCCTCGCCCCCGCGAAGCTCCTCGTCGTCCCACGGGATCTGCGCCTGTGGATGGGCGACGTAGAAGCCTCCCCGACGCTGGAGATCCCATGAAGCGCAAGCTCGTCACCGGGGCTGTCGTCGCGATCGTCTGTGCCGCGTGCGTCTCGACGCTCTACACCGTCGACGCCCGCGAGGTCGCCGTCGTCACCTTCTTCGGAAAGCCGGTGGCCAACCGCATCGAGCCTGGCCTGTACGTCCGGGCGCCCTGGCCGCTCCACCAGGTCACCCGCTACGACCGCAGGGCACGGCTGCTCGACGTCGAGCCAGCAGAGGTGCTCACGAGGGACAAGAAGAACCTCGTCGTCGAGGCCTTCGTGCTGTGGCGCGTCGCCGACCCGGAGCGCTTCCTGGAGTCCGTGGGCAGCGCAGAGGCCGCCGAGACCCAGCTCTCCGACCTCGTCGTCAGCCGCATCGCCGCCAGCTTCGGACAGCGGGAGTTCCACGACCTGATGAAGGTCGGTGGCTCCGAGCCGACCCTGCCAGCCGATGTCGTGACCGCCACCGCAGAGGTCGCCAACGCGCGCCTCGGCGTCGAGGTGGTGGACGTGCGACTCCGCCAAGTCGGCCTGCCTGTCCAGAACGAGCAGTCCATCTACGAGCGCATGCGCGCCGAGCGTCGCCGCATCGCCAACGCATACCGCAGCGAGGGCGAGGAGAAGGGCAGCGTCATTCGGGCCGAGGCCGATCGCCAGGCCGCCGAGATCCTCGCTCGCGCAGACGCGGAGGCCGCCGGTGTTCGAGCCGTCGCCGAGGAAGCGGCCGCTGAGAGCTACGCCAGGACCTACAAGCAGGACCCGGAGCTCTTCCGCCTGATCCGCCGCCTCGAGGCCAGCGAGGTCCTCCTCGACAACGACAGCGTGCTCGTGGTCGAGCAGGGCGCGCTGGTCGGTGCCCTCGTGGAGGGTCCCTGACGGTGTCCATCCCCAAGCTGCTGGCTGCGCTGTTCGGCCTCCTGGTCGTGCTCTGGCTCGGCAGCGGCGTCTTCGTCGTGAACCCTGGACACTCGGGTGTCGTCTTCCGCTTCGGCGCCGTCGCGCGCTCGGTTGAGCCGGGTGTGCAGGTGCGGCTGGCCTGGCCCATCGAGCGCCAGGAGATCGTCGCGGTCGGAGAGGTCCGTCGGGTCGAGAGCGAGCCGGTGCGGATGCTCACCGGCGACACGAACCTCGTCGATCTGCAGTTGGTGGCCCAGTACAGCGTGGAGGACGCCGAGACCTTCCTGCTCAGCGCCCGGGATCCCGACGCGCTGGTGCTCGCCGCCGTGCTGAGTGCGGCGACCCGCGTCGTGTCCACGGTCGACGTCGACAGCCTGCTCACGACCGGACGCGCCTCCCTGCAGCGCACGGTGAAGGCGGAGGCACAAGTACTCATGGCCCCGCACGGGGTGCGCATCGACGCTGTCGAGCTCGCCGAGCTGTCCCCTCCACCTGCCGTCGTCGATGCCTTCAACGACGTGTCCTCGGCCCGCGGGGACAAGGACACCATCGCTCTCGCCGCCGAGGGCTACGCCAGCGATCTCCTCCCTCGGACCCGGGGAGAGCACCGGCGTCGCGTGGAGCTGGCTCGGGCGGAGGCCGCAGCGCGAGGTGCGGAGGTCGAGGGGGACGTCGCGCGCTTCGATGGGCTCCAGCCGACCTGGAAGGAGGCGCCCGAAGCTGTCGAGGGACGGCTGCGCCGGGAGACCTGGGAGGCCGTCGAGGCAGAGATCATCGTGGTAGAGGCTGGGTCCTCGTTGGTGTGGAGGACCTCGCAGTGAACACTCACGTTCGAGCTGGACTGGCGCTCTTCGTCGTCGCGAACATCGCGGTGTTCGCCTTCCTCCTGCTGCGCCCACCGGAGGAGCCGGCGGAGGATCTCGGCGCGATCCTCGACCCGATGGTCGCCGACGGGACGATGGAGACTGCCAGGTACGATCTCTCCGACAAGGCGGGGGAGCTCAACGTCATCCTCATCAGCTTGGACGCCCTCCGCTACGACCGGACCGGCCTCAGCGGCAACTCGGATGGACTGACACCGAACCTCGACGCCTTCGTGGAGGAGGCCATCGTCTTCGACAACGCGGTGAGCGCGGCCAGCTGGACCTTGCCCTCGCACATGTCGATGTGGACCGGGCGCTGGCCGAGCGTCCACGGGGTCACCAACAAGCTCCGCCTGCTCGGCGCAGACCAGATGGCCGAGTCAGCGCTCTCTGCGGGCATCGAGACCTACCCCTCGCTGCTGGTCCGGGACGGCATGGTCGCGGCGGGCTTCTCCGGCGGCGCGGGCATGAGCGGGCGCTACGGCTTCGCGCGGGACTTCTCGGTCTACGTCGACGATCGCCCCTTCGCTGGCCTCGACTACTCCGCCCCACAGGCCGTCGACTGGCTGCGGGAGCACCGGGACGAGCGCTTCCTCCTCGTCGTCCACGGCTACGACGTTCACGGCCAGTACCCCCTCCCGCCGGCAACCGCCGATGGCATCGAGTACGCGGGCGACCTCGACGGCACGGTCGAGGAGAACGCTCGCCTCCGCGAGCAAGGCCTCGCCGCCATCGTCGAGCCCGGCGACGCCTCCGACATCACCGGAGACGTCGGAGCGGACGACGCCCGCTTCCTCGAGGAGCTCTACGACCTGAAGGTGCGCGCGGCCGACGAGCGCCTCGGCAGCCTGCTCTCCCAGATCCGGACAATGGGCTTGATGGACAACTCGATCATCGCTGTGGTCTCCGACCACGGTGACGAGTTCATGGAGCACGGCGCCCTCGACCACGGCCACACGCTCTACGAGGAGCAGCTGCACGTCGTCATGGCGCTGCGGATCCCGGGCTACGCGCGCCAGCAGCGAATTCCCGACATCGTCCGCACGGTCGACCTGTTCCCGACGGTCTTCGACCTGCTCGGTCTCCCAGGACCGGAAGGAGTCAACGGCGTCAGCCTCCTGCCGCTGTTGCGGGGAGAGCCCATGGAGCTGGAGGCCTACAGCGAGACCGACTACCGGCTCTTCGTCCACCAGCGCGCCCTCCGCCAGGGGGACTACAAGCTGATCCTCGACCTGCGCGACGGGGAGCGCTCCCTCTACGATCTGTCCGCCGACAGCGAGGAGCTGCGGGACATCAGCAGCGGCGAGCCACGGCGCACCTACGAGATGGAGCAGGAGCTCAAGGGCTGGATGATGCAGCACGGCCAGAACCCGCAGGACTACCTGGGCATCCGCCAGAACCCCATCGAGATCTTCTGATGAGCCGTCTCGCTTGCCTGCTGGCGCTCAACGCGCTGTTGAGCGTGGCGATCGCCTGGCGGTGGATCGAACTCTCCGACGCGTGGCAGCGCCACGTGCACGTCCTCCAGGTGAGGACCCACGTCGGCGCCCCGTAGGCCTAGCCCTCCTGTGGGGCGGCGACCTCGGACTCGTCCACTCGCCCGTCGTCGTTGGTGTCGAGGTGGATGAAGATCTCGGGTGGGCCGGGGAACTCGGAGCGGTCGAGCGCACCGTCGCCGTCGGCGTCCGCGGCCGGGATCGGGAAGTCCCTCCAGCGCTCGAGGAGCTCGCCCACCTGGCCGCGGGTGGACTTGAGCTCATCGCGAGTCACGAAGCCGTCGCCGTCGGTGTCCCGCTCCAGGAAGCGGGCTGCCCACTGGCCGTCCTCGCTGTATTCGCTGATGGACACGCGGCCGTCCCCGTCGCGGTCGAGCTCCATGAACGCCCCTCGGAGGCCGTCCTTTGGGGCGCTGGGGCGATCGCCCTTCTTCTTCGCCGGTTCCAGGACTGGAGGAGGGAGCTGGGGCTGCGGGCGGGGCTCTTCGTCGGGGGCGGCCTCGAGGCTCGGTGGCACGCTGCGGGTCCAGCCGAGCCAGGCGAAGCCCGCCACGGTCAAGGTGGCGGCCAGCACAGCGAGTCCCTGGGCTGCGGTCGACATCGGCGGCGAGCATACGACGTAGAATGAGGCCGTGAAGCGTGCGTTGCGGTGGCTGGCGGTTGGAGCCCTGGCGCTGGCCTTGATCTTTGCCGTCGTCGTCGGCCCGCCCGCCCAGGTCCGTGTCCTGGAGACCGGCGTCTCCTGCCGCATGGTCGACGAGACTCTCGGCGTCGCCACCTACCAGCCGCGGTGCAAGGGGGAGCGCGACATCGGCGAGGGGCCCGTCCCCTTCCTGATCAACGGCAGGGGCTTCCGGGGGGCACCCCCGATCGAGGGAGCCCGGCGCGTGCTGCTCCTCGGTGGTTCTCGGGCCTTCGCGCCCGGCCTGACGAACGCCGAGGAGCCCTCTGCCGTCGCCGAGGCCTACCTCCAAGAACACGACCGCGCCGGCGTGGACATCCTGAACCTGTCGGTAGAGGGCTACTCCTCGATCCAACACGCCATCCGCCTGCCCAAGTACCTCGCACATTACGAGCCAGACCTCGTGGTGCTAACGACCTTCACCCGACGCGGCATCTACAGGGAACACCTCGTGGAGCCGGAGCGGAACGACAATGGCTACCCGCTGCGCCTGCTCGGGGCGGACCCCGGCTGGCTCCACTTCACCTCTTCGTGGAGTCTGCGCGACGCAGGCGCATTGCCCTTCGCCGGCCCCGCGCTGGATTCGACCAAGAACATGGCGCGCCTGTGCCGGAGCAAGGGCGTGAAGTTCCGCGTCGCCTGGGACGGGCGGGGTCTCTCCAATGCCCGGAGCAGCGGCGCCAAGGAGGGAAGCAGCGCGCTGCGATGGCTCACGCCACGGGTGGAGGTGACCAGCGACGACCTGGAATGGTTGATCGTCGAGAAGGGGGTGCCGCTCTACTACGCCGCCGACTGGTATCCGGACCGGGAGCTGGAACCGGAGCTCTTCACACCGGACGGCTCGTTCGCCACCGCCGAGGGTGTGGACCGTCTCGGCTTCGGGCTCGCGCGGCTCGTGGACGGGCTGATGTACAAGGACTAGCCCCGGCGCAGGATGCCGGTAGCGCACCCGATCGCCCCAGCGGCGTCGAGGTAGGGGCGGACATCCACCGTGTGGGTCACCACCCCGAACGACTCCATGCGCTCGCGTAGCCGGGGGGCTCCCGTCGGCATGAGCACCTCTGTTGGTGCCAGGGCGACGAGGTTGTTCCCCCGAGCGATGGCGACCTCCGGGTCGTCCTCATCGAGCTCGATCACCTCGACTCCGGAGAGGGCCTCACGCAGGCTCGCCGATGCCATCGCGGGTCGCAGGAGCACGAGGTCGTCCGCCAGGGGCGTACAGATCCCCAGCAGGTGCTGCGCTCCACGCTTCGGCAGCTCCACCTGCTGGACCTCGACACCCTGCCGCGCGAGGATCTCCTCGACGAGCGCGGCGCCCGCCTGGTTGGTTCGCAGACCGACTCCCAGGAGCACCCGGTCCTTGCCCAGCCAGAGCGCGTCGGCTCCCTCGAAGGTGGCCCCGCCCGTCGGCGTGGCGAGGATGGGCACCCCCAGGCCCGCCAGCGCCGCGGCGGCGAAGCGCTCCTCTCCTGCCCGAGCCCGGCCCGCGAGGCGGCCCAGGATCGCTCCCTCCGCGGACATGAAGAAGAGGTCGGCGGCGAAGATGACGTTGGGCGGTGCCCCCTCCGTGTCGATCCAGGAGACCTCTACGTCGAGGGCCTCCCATGCGGCCGCGAGGCGCAGCGAGGCGGCCCTGGTCGCCTCGAGATCCGGGACGCGCTCCATGAGCCAGCCCTCGGCGTCGTCGATCTCGCCGAGGCTCTGTGGTGGCCTGGCGAGCAGGACGTGCCGAAGGCGCTGTACAGAGGACCGTGCGCCGCACTTCAGCCAGGCGCCGCCGAGCTCTTCTGCGTGGGTGGTCGTGCGGGGCTCGAAGCCCTCGCCGCCGTAGGTCGCCTTCATCGGAGGCCCAGCTTCATGCGCGCCACCCGCGCCCGGCGGCGCCAGCGCAGCCAGTGGATGCGGTCCCCCTGGAGGCTGCGGAGCTCGCTCTGCACGCGCATGACGAGGTCGCGGGCTCGGGCCTCGAGGAAGTCCCTTTGACTCGGCGTTGGCCCTGGTGCCTCGGGACGGTAGCCGAGCTCCTGCATCACCTCGCCGGCGACGGCCTCGACCTGGGCGAGCTCTCTCTTCGTCAGGCCCTTGCGCCACTTCTCCGTGTTGTTCCGCATCACCGGCTTGTTGTTGTTCTCCCAGGACTTGGAGAGCCCGGCGGTCCGGCTGGCCCTCGCCCTGTCGTGGAAGCTCAGCATCGCCTCGTGCATGGTGATGCCGACGTGGTCGCAGAGCCGCGCCGTCATCAGCTCTGGCGAGGCGAGCACGTCCTCGTAGTGGAGTCGCATGACCCGCTCGGGCCCCAGCCGCTGTGCCACGTCGATGGCGACCCGCTGCTGCCGGGCCCACAGCCCGGCGGTGAGCAGGGGCTCGAAGGGGTTGAAGACCGAGGTCTTCGAGGACAGGGCCACGTCGCGCACGTCGCGGACGAGCCAGACGAAGCGGGCGCCTGGACGGCGAGCCAGGATCTCGTCCACGAACTCGACGACGAAGGTGCTCTTGCAGCCCCAGTGGGTCGCCCCTCCGTGACTCGCGACGAGGTCGTAGAGCGCGAGGAAGACGCCGACGACGGTGGGGTCATCGCGTGCCTCTGACGCGAGCTCTGCCGCCGTGGGCATCCAGTCCCAGGGGTGGATGTGGCCGCGCACCATCGCGAGGGTGTCGGCGACGATGTCGTCGAGGCCTTCGTGATCGAGATCGCCCAGGTAGCGGAGCAGGTGAGGGGGGTGGGGCACGACGACCTCGGGGTGAGCGTCGAAGATCACCCGCAGCAGGTTCGAGCCGCTGCGCTCCGTCCCGATGATGAAGAAGGCCTCACTCACGGTCAGACCCGGGCATTCGGATCACCCAGAGGGGGTCGAGCTCCTCGACGAGGATCTCCACCTCGCGGGGGTCGAGGCGGTCGTCGCGGTTCAGGTCGTGCAGGCGCCAGGAGAAGCCGGGGGGATCGCTGCCGGTGAGCTCCTCCGCCTCGAGCCACCCCGACTCGTCGGTGTCGAACTGGGCCAAGAGGCGCTGGGCCTGCAGGGGGTGGTGGGGACCCGCGCCCCACAGCAGGAGCGCGATCGCCAGCGCGCTGAGCAGGATCGCCAGGGCGAGCATGGTCGCTCTCACTGCAGCTCCGCGAAGAGCTCTGGGCCGAGCGGATCGGACCAGGACAGCGGCTCGCCGTGGGGCCCGGTGATGAAGGCACCCGGGGGGGGCTCCTCTGGCCACTGGTCGGATCCATGAGGCATCGCCAGGCGACCCTCGGCGGAGCGGAGGCTGACGGTGCCGAGCACCGCCTCGCTGTAGACCACCCGGTCCGGATCCGGAGACAGCAGATCCTGGCCCCGGGTCTCCGGCACCCGGACTCCGCTCAGCCCTGCCAGCGTCGGAAGGATGTCGACCAGGCCCACCGGCGTGGCGACGGCGCCGGGCTCGATGCCGGGGCCGCGAAGCATGAGCGCGACGTGGATGTTCTCGTCGTGGAGCGAACTGCGGTGGTTGACGTGGCCATGATCGAGGAGGTCCTCTCCGTGGTCGCTCATCACGACCACGACGGTGTCTCCTGACAGCCCGCGGTCCTCTAGCTCGGCCAGCAGGACGCCGACGTGGTAGTCCGCGTAGCGCACCGAGCCGTCGTAGAGCCCGCGCACGAAGGCCTCGTCCTCTGGCCCCAGGGTGATGCCCTCGCCCTCGTGGCCCGCGGCCCAGGTCTCCAGCTCGTCGAAGAGCGCCGGGTCGAGCACCGTTCGGCCACCGGTGGAGATGTTCTGCGGGTCGAAGCCGGGGTGCAGCACGCCGTCGAGGATCTGCTCGCAAGTCCAGGGGATCAGCGCGCGCTCCAAGAGCGGTCCGTTGTAGCCGGGCGTGTCCCCACGAAAGAGCGGTCCCCACTTCAGGTAGGGGGCGTGGACGTCGTAGCCGTGGACGAACATGAGCCAGGGCCGGTCACCTTCTTCGAGCACGTCGATGCGCTCGAGCGCCAGCGGCACGGTCTGCTGGAAGCTCCCGAAGTCGTCCCCGGAGGCGTAGCGCTGGAAGCCGACACCGAGGCCGAACTCGGGCGCGAGGTGTCCACCGGCGACCACCGCCTCCGTGGCGTAGCCGGAGCGAGAGAAGACGGCGGCCATGGTCTCCTGGTCGGCCCGGAAGCCGTAGGTCGCGTAGTCGAGCTCGCCCATCTCGCTGGGGTAGAGCCCGGTGAACACCGAGGCGTGGCTGTAGAGGGTCTCGTTCGCCTGGGACCACGCGGACTCGAAGACTCGCGCGTCCCTGGCGAAGGCGTCGAGGTTCGGTGTCATCGATCTGCCCTCCGCGTCCCGCCTCCCGACGCGGTCCGCGCGGAGGGTGTCGATGCTCACGACGAGCACGTTCGGCGGGCCCGGGGCGGGTTCGCCACAGGCCGAGAGAGACAACAAGAGAGTCCACGACAGCACGGTGCTATCGTACGTCGCCATGCACGCGAGGAGATGTGGACAGGCTGCATCGCGGGCTCGCAGTGGCCCTGCTCATCGCCAACGCTGGCGTGCTGGCCTTCGTGCTCGCCTCCGCGGCCCGGTTGGTGCCTTCGTGGTTCGATCGTCCGGGGAGCGAGGCCGCCGCGGCGAGCGCGCCGAGCATCCACAAGACCCGTCACAGCCCTCCCGGGGACGAGTGTGACCACGTCCTCGTGCAGCTGCGCACCGCCATCCTGGAGCTCCACGGCGGCCACCTCCCGCCGGAGGAGGAGGCGCGCATCGACGCGCTTCGCGGCAGTGGCAACTGCTCGGCGGGCAGCGAAGAGGTGGAGGCCCTCCGCGACGAGCTCTCGAGCGCCTTCCACGAGCAGGGCCGGGAGCCTCCGGAGTTCCTGGGGCTCCAGTGATCGTCCCGCTCCTGGCCTGCGCGGTGCCGGGCGCCCAGCCCAACCTCGTCCTGGTGAGCATCGACGGTCTCCGGATGGACCGGACGAGCCTCGGCGCCGAGCGCGACACGACGCCGAACCTCGCCCGTCACGCGGCAGAGGGCCTCGTCTTCAACAGCGCTTTTTCCGCCAGCAACGAGTCGGCCCTGTCCCACGGTGTGCTGTTGACCGGCCGCTACGTGCCCGAGATCGCGGTCCCGGACTACACCACCTTCATCCTCCCGGAGGGGCTGACCACGCTGCCCGAGGCGCTCCAGCAGGTCGGCTACGAGACCGCTGGGATCCTCGCTGGTGGACACCTGCGCTCGACCTTCGGCTTCGGCCAGGGCTGGGACCACTTCGTCGAGGTCAGCGACTTCGGCAGCTTCCAGGAGTCAGTCCCAGAGGCCCTGAGCTGGCTCGAGATGCGCGACAGCCCGGAGCCCTTCTTCCTGATGGTCCACGGCTACGATCTCCACCGGCCCTACGCCAAGACCGGGCCCTTCTTCCATGCCTTCGGCGGCGACTACGAGGGACCGATGTGCGCGCTGGCCTCAGAGCGAAACGAGACCGAGCGCATCTTCCGTGGTGTGCTCTACCCGGAACACGAGCGCCCGACCGTGCGACATGCCTCCGGCGCCGAGATGAGCGACCCCCGTCAGTACGCCGCCGGCCTCGAGCGGACCGAGGGCGGCACGCCCCTGTCCTCGGCGGACCTCGAGCACATGCGCGACCACTATGACGGAGGCGCTCTTGCCGCGGACTTCTACCTGGGCGTCCTGCTCGACAGTCTGCCCGAGAACACCGTCGTCATCGTCACGAGCGACCACGGCGAGGACCTCCAGGACCACGGGGTGAGCAACCACCGCGCCGTGCTGCATGACAGCACCACCCACGTCCCCTTCGTGATCCTCGGAGCGGGCCAGGGACAGCGCGACGACCTCGTCAGCGCCACGGACGTCGTGCCGACGATGATGGCGCTGGCCGGGTCGACGCCTCCAGCTGGCGCTCGCGGCCTCGACCTGCTCGCGGAAGCTCGCGACGATGGCCTCTTTCAGCAGGGGGTGATGGGACAGAGCGCCATGCGCTCCACCACCCACCGCCTGCTCTTCGAGGGTCTCGAGCTGGACGATCCCCAGTACCTGCGCGTCGCCTACGAGTCCGACATCGGAGACCACTTCCGCCTCTACGACCTCCGCACCGACCCCGATGAGCAGCTCGATGTGCTCGCCGAGCAGCCGGCCATCGCCCGGGCGCTGCGAGAGGAGCTCGTCGAGGTCCTCGCGTCCCTTGCCTGGAGCGACGCGGCGAGGGCGCCCACGCCAGAGGTGATCGAGGCCATGCGAGCTCGCGGCTACTGGTAGCGTGGCGGTCGATGTTGCTCGCCCTCCTTGGCTGCTCTGCGCTGAGCCAACGCTACGCGGCCTCGAATCTGGAGCCCGGGACCACCATGTTCGGGCTTAGCTACCCGGCCAATGCCCAGCAGATCCTCCATGTCGACGTCAAGGGCGAGGTCCTCTGGTCCTACACGCTCCCCTACGGGGTCTTCATGCAACAGGGCCAGCTCGGGCCGTCGATGTTGATGGACGTCGAGCCCCTCGAGTCAGGGAACGTGCTCTTCACCGTGTTCCCAGGTGGCGTCTACGAGGTCGACCGGGAGGGCCGCATCGTCTGGTACTACCTCGACGATGTCGCCAGTCACGACTCTGACCGGCTCGACAACGGAAACACGCTGATCGCTCGCACCTGGGCGAAGAAGGGCGACTTCCAGGTCATAGAGGTCGACGCTGACAGGAAGGTCGTGTGGGGCTGGGTCGGTGCTGGCTTCGGCGAGGACGAGCGCTTCGTCTCGATCTCCGACGAGGGCGACGCGTGGATGCACATCACCAACGTCGATCGCACGCCCGAGGGGCTGACACGGGTCTGCGTCCGCAACTTCAACGCAATCGTCACCATCTCCCCGGAGGGCGAGGTCGTCGACGAGTTCTTCCTCCAGACCCTCCCCAAGACCACGGTGGCCGAGACCACGGGCACCCTCGTCGGTGAGCGCCCTCACGCGGCCGAGTGGCTCGACGACGGACGCTTCTTGCTGGCGACGCGGCGCCCGGACAAGATCGTCGAGATCGGTGATGGAGAGGTGACCTGGAGGTTCAAGGACCCGACCGTCGCCAGTGTTCGGGACCTCGATCGGCTGCCAGGCGGCAACACCTTGATCGCGGCCAGGGATCGCATCATCGAGGTCGACCCGGGCGGCACGGTCCTGTGGCAGTGGACGATCCCGAATCCACCTGATTGGACCGTCTCCTGGAACCAGCTGCATCCGCTGATGAGCGTCACCCGCGTCGCGCCGGATGGGACCTTTGTGGACCGGGACTGAGCTGACCGTATAAGCCCCCCGCCATGTGCGGAATCCTGGCAGTCATCGACCCGGCCGACCCCCTCGCAGATCGAGCCTCCATCCTCGAACACCGACGCCTGCTGCGGCATCGCGGGCCCGACTGGAGCGGCGTCTGGACGGGCGCCCGCGCGGTGCTGGCCCACGAGCGCCTCGCCATCGTCGATCCCGAGTCCGGAGAGCAGCCCTTGACCCACGGCGAGTTGGCCCTGGCCGCCAACGGGGAGATCTACAACCACGCGGCGCTGCGCAAGGCCGGCCACCCCTACAAGACCGGCAGCGACTGCGAGGTCATCCTCTCCCTCTACGAGGACGAGGGCGCCGAGCTCGTCCATCGACTCGATGGTCAGTGGGCCTTCGTGCTCGTTGACGACGCCACAGGCGACTTCGTCGCTGCTCGGGACCCCATCGGCGTGGTGCCGCTCTATGTCGGCACCGGCCGCGACGGCGCCACCTGGTTCGCCTCCGAGATGAAGGCCCTGGCAGGTGTCTGCACCTCCTGGAAGGTCTTCCCTCCGGGCCACGTGATGACCCGCGAGGGACTGCGCCGCTGGTACGAGCCGGAGTGGTTCGCCGACGAGGTCCCGACCCGCCCCCTGGACCCGGCGCGCTTGCGCGCGGCCCTCGAGGACGCAGTGGTGAAGCGGCTGATGTCGGACGTGCCCTGGGGCGTGCTGCTGAGCGGCGGGCTCGACTCCTCGCTCGTGAGCGCCATCACAGCGGTCCACGCAGCGCGCCGCGTCGAGGACGACGAGCAGTCAGCTGCCTGGTGGCCCCGTCTGCACTCCTTCTCGATCGGGCTGGAGGGCTCTCCGGACCTGGCGGCGGCGGCGAAGGTGGCGGAGCACCTCGGCACCGTGCATCACCCCTTCACCTACACCATCGCCGACGGCATCGACGCGCTCTCGGACGTCATCTGGCACCTCGAGACCTACGACGTGACCTCGATCCGGGCCTCTACTCCGATGTACCTGATGGCCCGCAAGATCCGGGCGATGGGCATCAAGATGGTGCTCTCGGGAGAGGGCGCCGACGAGATCTTCGGCGGCTACCTGTACTTCCACAAGGCGCCAGACGCCGCCGAGCTCCACCACGAGTGCGTGCGCAAGCTGCAGACGCTCCACCTCTATGACTGCCTGCGCGCCAACAAGTCGATGATGGCCTGGGGTGTCGAGACCCGGGTTCCGTTCCTGGACAAGGGCTTCCTGGCCGAGACCCTGAGCTTCGACCCGACCGCCAAGATGTCCACCACCCACCCGGACGGGCCACGCATGGAGAAGCACCTGCTGCGCGCTGCCTTCGATGACGAGGTGGCCCTGCTGCCCGATGAGGTGCTGTGGCGCCAGAAGGAGCAGTTCAGCGACGGCGTCGGCTACGGCTGGATCGACTCGCTGAAGGCTCACGCAGAGGCGCAGGTCAGCGACACCCAGCTGGCCGAGGCCGCCGAGCGCTTCCCCTACAACCCGCCGGCGAACAAGGAGGCCTACTGCTACAGGCAGATCTTCGACCGCCACTTCCCCCAGGCCTGCTCGGCTCGGACGGTGCCCGGCGGGCCCTCGATCGCCTGCTCGACGCCGGTGGCCATCCAGTGGGACGAGGCCTTCTCCAAGATGGCGGATCCCAGCGGCAGGGCCGTGGGTGTCCACGTGGACAGCTACTGAGGCGCTCAGCTCTTCTGAGCCAGCTCCTTCGGCTGGAAGGCGTGGATGCCCCGCTCCTCGTCGGTCCCGGGCACGATGTTGTCGAGGATCAGCGCGATGAACGCGCCCACCGCCATGCCGGTCGTGCCGAGGGTGTTGACGATGTTCGACAGGGACTCGGGCAGCAGGATGAGCATGCTGGTCACGACGTCTAGCTTCTCTCCGGTCTCCGCGGCCATGGTGGCCACCGCCTGGGCCGCCACGTAGAAGTCCGGGGTCCACTCCACCGGGTTCGCGCCGAAGTACTCGGGCACCGACAGCCCCATGAAGAAGGCGAAGCCGATGATGAAGAGGTTGCGGGCCGAGTTCAGGTTCACGAACTGCAGGTTCGACAGCCCGACGCTGGCGATCATGCCGAACATCGCGCAGTACATCCCGCCCACGACGGGGGAGGGGATCGTCGTGAACAAGGCCCCGAACTTCGACACCATGCCCAGGACGATCATGATGATGGCGCCTGCCTGGACCACCCGGCGTGCGCCCACGCGGGTGAGCCCGATGGCGCCGATGTTCTCGCTGTAGGAGGTCGTGCCGTTGCCCGTGCCCATGATGCCGGCGATGAGGCAGCCGATGCCCTCGAAGAGGATGCCGCGGTTGACGGTCTTCTTGTCCGGCACCGGGGCGCCGCTCATCCGCGCGCAGGCGTAGTAGTCGCCGATGCTCTCGACCATCGACGCGAGGTAGCCGGCGAACATGCCGACGAAGGCCGCGAAGCCGAACTGGGGCAGGCCCCACTGGAAGGGGTAGGGGATGCGGAACCAGGGAGCGTTCTGCAGGTTGGCCAGGCTGGCGTGGGAGGGATGGGCAGCGATGACCTCGCCCCCGGCGCCGACGGTCTCCCCCGGGAACCAGCCCAGGAGGGTCCCCAGCCCGCACGCGCCCCAGGCCAGCAGGATGGCCATGAGGATCGGGTAGAGCTCGAAGGCCCGGTGGGTCTTCCGCAGGATCTGGGAGAAGAGGATGATGAGGACGATGGTCAGCCCGCCGATCGGCCAGTGGGCGCCGGCGATGGGGGCGCCGAACTTGAACAGCGCCAGGCCGATGAGCGCGATGGTGGGCGCGATGGTGATGGGGCCGACGAAGCGCAGCAGCAGGCCCACGAGCCCCGTGGCGCCGACGACGATCTCTACCAGGGCCCCCAGGATGATGGCGCCCTGCACGTGCTGGATGCGCACGTCGAAGCCCTGGGTGGCCACCGCCGCCATGCCGCAGATCGCGAAGGTCGGCGCAAGGAAGCTGAAGGTGCCGCCCTGGATGATGGGCAGGCGGTTCCCCCACGTGGTCTGGAGCAGCGTGGTGATGCCGCTCACGAAGAACATCGTGGCGATGAGGTACCCGAGCTCGACGGGCTTGTCCGACAGCCCCAGCGGCTCGCTGAGGATCAGCGGGATCGCGACCGTCGAGCCGAACATCGTGAGGTAGTGCTGGAAGCCCAGCACCGCCGTCTCGACGATGGGGGGCTTGTCGTCGATGCCGTAGATGAGGTCCGGCTTGCCCGCGTCGCCGCTCACTGGTCGACCCTCGGGAGGTCGCGTTCCACGGCCGTGGGCTCGGCGAGGCGGTTCCGCAGCACCTGGTTGTCGTAGTAGCTGGCGAAGCAGGGCCGGTTCACGTAGCGGCCGCTCCCGCGCTCGGCGGTGATCTGCCCGTCGGACCACACCTTGCGACCTCGGGACAGCGTGATCGCCGGGATGCCGGTCACCGTCATCCCCTCGTAGATGTTGAAGTCGATGTTCTGGTGGTGGGTCTTCGCCGAGATCGTCCGCGAGCCGTCCGGGTCCCAGATGACGACGTCCGCGTCGCTGCCGACGGCGATGGTGCCCTTCTTCGGGAACATGTTGAAGATCTTCGCGGCGTTGGTCGAGGTCGCCGCGACGAACTCGGAGGGGGTGAGCCGGCCGGTCCGCACGCCGTGGTGCCAGAGCACCGCCATGCGGTCCTCGACGCCGCTGGTGCCGTTGGGGATCTTGCGGAAGTCCTCGAGCCCCATGCGCTTCTGGTTCACGCAGAAGCAGCAGTGGTCCGTCGCCGTGGTGTTGAGCATGCCCGACTGCAGGCCACGCCACAGCGCCGCCTTGTGGTTCTTGGGCCGGAAGGGTGGGGACATGACGTAGCCGGCGGCCCGGTCCCAGTCGGGGTTCTGGTAGACGGAGTCGTCGAAGATCAGGTGCTGGGCGAGGACCTCTGCGAAGACGCGCTGGCCCTCGAGCTTCGCCCTGGTGACCGCCTCGAGCGAGTCGATGCAGCTCGTGTGCACGACGTAGAGCGGCACGCCCAGAACCTCTGCGATGCGCAGGGCGCGGTTGGCGGCTTCGCCCTCGCACTCCGGGGGACGGGACAGGGGGTGGCCCTCTGGCCCGTGGATGCCCTTGTCGTAGATCTCCTGCTGCAGCCTCCAGACGAGCTCGCCGTTTTCTGCGTGCACCGTGCACAGCGCGCCGAGCTCCCGGGCCCGCGTGAAGCTGTTCACGAGGACCTCGTCGTCGCACATGATGGCGCCCTTGTAGGCCATGAAGTGCTTGAAGGAGTTCACCCCGCGCTCGCGTGTGAGCGTGCCCATCTCCGCGTGCACCGAGTCGTCCCACCAGGTGATGGCGACGTGGAAGGTGTAGTCGCCGGCGGCCTTTTCGGCCCAGACACGCCACTGGTCGTAGGCCTCGAGCAGGCTCTGCTGCGGCGCGGGGATGGCGAAGTCGATGATGGTCGTCGTTCCGCCGGCCATGGCCGCGCAGGTGCCGGTGTAGAAGTCCTCGCTGGCCACCGTGCCCATGAAGGGCAACTCCATGTGGGTGTGGGGATCGATGCCCCCCGGCAGCACGTAGGCTCCAGAGGCATCGATGACCTCGTCGCCCTGTAGATCGGTGCCGATGGCGGCGACGAGCTCGCCGTCGATCAGCACGTCCGCGCGTGACTCTCCCTCGGCGGTGACGAGCGTCCCACCCTTGATGACCTTGGTACCCATGTCGTTCAGCCCAGCCTGGGGTTGGTGATGTCGTCGTATGCGTCGGGGCGGCGGTCCCGGTAGAACTGCCAGGTCTTCCGGACCTCGTCGATGGTGGACAGGTCCAGATCGGCGATGACGATCTCGTCGTTGTCCTCTGAGCCCACTGCCTTGAACTCGCCGCGGGGGTCGACGAAATAAGAGGTGCCGTAGAACTTGCCGATGTTCCAGGGGTCCTCGCTGCCGACCCGGTTGATCGCGCCGACGAAGTAGGTGTTTGCGACGGCGGCAGCGGGCTGCTCGAGCTTCCAGAGGTACTGCGAGAGACCGGCGACCGTGGCGCTCGGGTTGAAGACGATCTCGGCGCCGTTGAGCCCAAGGGCGCGCCAGCCCTCCGGGAAGTGGCGGTCGTAGCAGATGTAGACCCCGACCTTGGCGTAGCGCGTGTCGAAGACCGGGTAGCCGCCGTCACCGGGCTTGAAGAAGTACTTCTCCCAGAAGCCGCTGGTGTGGGGGATGTGCTGCTTGCGGTACTTGCCGAGGTAGGTGCCGTCGGCGTCGATGACCGCGGCGGTGTTGTAGTAGACCCCGCGCATGGCCTCTTCGTAGATGGGCACCACGATGACCATCTCGTACTTCTTGGCGTACTGCGCCATCAGCTCCGTCGTGGGGCCCGGGCAGGGCTCGGCGGCGCTGTACCAGCGCTTGGCCTGGGAGGGGCAGAAGTAGGGACCGTTGAAGATCTCCTGCAGACACAGGATCTGCACGCCCTGCTTGCCGGCCTCGTCGATGAAGGGGAGGTGCTTGTCCAGCATCGCCTTCTGGATCTCGGCGACCGGCACACTCTCGTCGTTGATGGGGTTGCCGCACTGAATCAGGCCGCAGCGCACGATCTCGCTCATGGAACACTCGCAATCGAAAGGTCGGAGGCGCGTGTTCTATCAGATTCGGGAGCCTTTCGAGGCCTCAGTCGATGCCGAGCCCGGTCAAGCGTGACCCACGGAGGATTCTCCGACTCAGAACTGCTCTTCTTCCGATCGCCATCGTAGGTAGGATCCGACGGTGCTCACGGTCCTCTCCATGGGCGTCGCGTTTGCTGAGGGTTGCCCCCGAAGGCCCTTGGCGATTCGGCAGGTCCTACCGCCCGACGGTACCGTCGATGTCCCGCTGGACACGCGCCTGGTCATCCCGACCATCGGCTACGGGACCGTCGAGGACTTCGACGTCGTCCTGAGCTCGGACAGCGGCCAGGTCGAGCTCGAACAGCGGAGCTGGTGCTACGAACACGAAGGGCCTGACGAGCTGCACTGCTGGCAGGCGCTGAAGCCCGTCGGCGACCTGGCTGCGGAGACCAGCTTCGAGATCGTCGTCACCAACACCGAGAGCTGGACGGGGGATGGCGTGATCAGCCGGCGCAGCCAGTTCACGACGGGCAGCGAACACCACGGGGCCCTCGAGGGACGGCCGTCTGGAGGCGTCGACGAGGCGTGGACACAGCACGGCCTGGTCTGCGCCTGGCCCCAGACCCGCCGATACTGGATGACCTTCACAGAGGTGCCCGACTCCAGCGGACTGGGGCTCCTTCACTTCATGCACCTGCCCGAGGGGGGCGACCCGGTTCTCGTCCACACGCTCTACCTCGACGGCAGCACCTCGGGGGCGCCCGTCAAGCAGTACCTGGACGCGCGCCAGGATCCGAGCGATTGCTTCCAACTCGTCCAGGAGGACGGGTCGGGGAGTTGGAGCGAGCCCTCGGAGACCTTCTGCTGGACCCAGCCCGAGCAGCCAGGTGACACCGGGGACTCCACTGGGGACTCCACCGGGGCCATCGACTCCGAGCCACCCGCTCCCCGCGACAGGCGGCAGCCCTACACCCCTGGCTGCGGGTGCGTGACGGGCATCAGCGGGGCTCTTCTGCTGCTAGCGCGCCGACTACGCGGACGACCACCCACTCCATCGCGTCGCTCGTCGGTCTGAGGAGACCCGCGTGGTTCTCGGCGCTCGTGAAGCCGTGGATGCCAGTCTGCGTGCCGTCCAGGCGGCGGTTGTGCTGAGCGTCGTACAGCAACCAGTCCGAGGAACCCACCTCCAGGTTCAGGATCACGTTGTCGGGCACGACGTCCTCGATGTCGGCGGGGTTCTGCAGCCCGGGGATGGCCCAGGAGTCGCAGGCGTCGGCGAGGTCGAACCACCAGGGATCGCCGTACTCGGCGACGTGGGAATCGATGACGCTTGTCCAGTCGTCGCCAATGCCGACCGTGGATTCGTCGGACTCCCACGAGAGGCAGACGCCGTCGAGGTCGACGAGCACCTCGACCGGGACGCCCTCTGCGGCCAACAGCGCCGAGTGGGCCCAGACGACTCCGTGTGAGTGCGCCACCACCACCACGCGAGTCGGGTTGTCGTACTCGGCGATCCAGTTCTCCTCGACCCACTCGAGGTGCGCGACGAGGTCGAGGAAGCCCCAGACGAGGACCTCGCCCGAGCGGCTGGACTCCCAGGTGTAGAGGGCGTCGGCGTAGTCCCAGATCTCGGCGTGGTGGCCCTGCTCCCGCAAGGCGGTCGCGATGGCCCCTGGGGTGCCGCGGTCCAGCATGTACTCGTCGTTGTAGGACCACCCTACGCAAGAGGTGCAGTGGCCAGAGACGGAGATCACGAGGACGTCTGGCGAGCCCTCCGGGCGAAGGTCGGAGTCGGCGACAGGTGCCAGTTGTCGTTCGCAGGACAAGAGCGCAAACAGCAGCATGGGGGTTCTTTTCGGCGCCGACCACACGATCCCACGGATGTCCGGGCGATGTAAACACGGTGTTTACCCGACGCGCTGGTCCTCGAGGACGATCCACCTCTCGGAGTCGTGACAGCGCGCCCCCTTCAGAGACACGGCAGAAGTTCCGCATCCAGGGCCACACGGAGGCTCCATGGTTCTGGTGCTCTATTCCTTCAGCATCGTCTTCAGCGCTATGGCGCTCGCGTTTTCGAAGATCCGACGGGACGCGCACTTCCTGCTCCGCACATTCCCGGCGGCCTTGTGCTGATCGTCCTGTTCTGCGCCAGCGCCCAGGCCTGGGAGACCTTGAGCAATACCAGCGGGTCCGAGATCCGCTGGCAGGTCATGCCGATCGAGTTCGGCATCAACCCGGACAACGAAGCCGGGCTGGACGAGGCTGGCGTCGAGGCGAGCATCAGGCGTGCTGCGATGGCCTGGGCCGAGGTCCCCGCGACGGACATCGAGTTCGACGTGAGCATGACCGACATCGCGGTCACCGACCACGACGGGCAGGCAACGGTCTACTTCCGAGACGACTGGCAGCTCGATCCGGAGCTCCTCGCCCTGACCTCGAACTGGTCGACCTCGGAGGGGCAGATCATCAGCTTCGACGTGGCGATCAACACCCACGATCACGAGTGGTCCCTGGACGGTGAGTCGGGCCTCACAGACCTCCAGAACACCATGGCCCACGAGTTCGGCCACGTGCTCGGCCTCGGTCACGAGCTGCAGGAGACCGAGGCGACGATGTGGTCGTCGAGTCCGCGGGGCGAGACGATCAAGCGAGACCTGCACGCCCTCGACGAGCTCGGCGCCATCTACCTCTACCCCACGGAAGAGCCGGAGGAGACCACGCCCCTGGGCTGCTCCAGCGCTCCGGTCGTCGGTTTCTGGCTTCTCGGCCTCATGCTGCTCCGGCGGCGGTCCGATCCCCTGGAAGGAGGATCCACATGCTGTTGACCGCCTGGCTCTTCGGCCCTCAGGCCTCGGCCACCCTCTTTACGCACCCCTACTCCATCGAGGAGCTGAGCGAGCGCTCGGAGTCGGTCGTCGCAGGAGAGGTGCTCGCCGTCCGCACAGAGGTTCGCGATGGCAGCCCCTGGACGGTCGCCACGGTGCTCGTCGATGAGCAGCTGCGCGGTGACCCGAACCTCGTGGTCGAGGCCAGCTGGCCCGGCGGTCGCCTTGGCGACGTCGAGCTCGTCGTGGCCGGCTCGCCCTCTCTGGTCGTCGGCGAGGACACGGTGGTCTTCGTCGCCGAGTCCGGCCGCGTCGTCGGTCTCTCCCAGGGTGTCCTGCACCTCGAGGACGGCGTCGCATGGCGCGACCTCACCCACGTCGGCTTTGTCGACGGAACCCCGGCTGGTCCAGAGGCCTACAGCCTCGAGGAGCTTCGCGACCTGACCAGCCGCTGACTCTGACGTGTGACTGCGAGGGGGCTCAGGTCCTTCCTACCCAACCGCCCTCATGGCCCCCTCGCAGTCCCGTTTTCTGGTCTACGATCGGGAGGTGTTCCTCCTCGCATGCACCGCTGGCGAGCCCGGCTTCGGGACCAGTGGAAACACCGCGCGCCCCGAGGACACGGACGCCCCGCCCCTCGGGGCCATCGTCTGGCGAGAGGAGCTCGGGAGGGACTGGGCATGTCCGGAGCCCTACCTGGCCTGCGTAGAGGACTACCTGGCGTTGCCGGGCCGACTTCCGGGTCTCGGCACCCCGATCACCGAGGAGGAGCTCGCCGACCAGTTCGACGCGCTGGTCTCCGGCGAGGTCGAGCAGCTCGGCGCCGAGCTGACGGAGGCCGAGCTCGGCGAGGTCATCCTGGATGCCCTGACGCCCCTGGATGCCCTGCTCTACGACGGTCTCGACGAGCGCCCCCTGACGGCCACGGTCGTCTCCCGTGTCGAGTACGAGGGCTACACCGAGGAGCAGATCGTCCTGGAGGATCCCTACGTCGGAGAGGTGCTCGCCTGGCTCCTCGTCCCCGACGAGGCGGTCGACTCGGCCATCCTGCCCCTCCATGGTCACGACCAGTGGGGAGACTCGGTGCTCGACTTCATGGGTGGCCGCGACTACCCGGCGGCCGGCTACCTCACGCTGAACGTCACCTTCCGCATCGACGGGGCCGACGAGTACGAGGACGAAGTCGCCAGGGCCCTGTTGCTCGAGGGCTACACGCTCATGAGCATCCGCATCTACGAGCAGGTGCTCGCCCGGCGCATCCTCGCCGACCGCTTCGAGGACATCGAGCACGTCGGGATCGTCGGCCACTCGGGCAGCTCCGCGGCGACGAACCTGGCCATCCGCGTCCACCCCCCGGACGCCTACGTGTCGGATCTGAAGAGCGACTATGACGAGGTCAACGGCGGCGTCCTCGCCATCGACCAGGCCCTCCCGGCGCTCCACCCCTACGCGGACCGCATCAACGACCTGGAGGCCGCCGAGGTCCCCGTGCTGACCGTGCCCTACGGCTACGAGGACGAGCAGGACGAGATCATCGCCTTCTTCGACTCGACCTTCCAGCGCTAGCGACGGCGGAGGCTGCCCTTCAGCAGGCGTCCCTCGACCTCCTTCCTCTGTCGGTCCTTGTAGTGGTCGTGGGAGTTCTCGCCCTGGTCGTTGAGCTTCTCGGTCTGGCGATCGAGCACCTGGAACTCGACCATGACGTAGACGATCCGACCCAGCATGTAGGGGGCCGCCGCGTGGGTGTCGGGGAGCACATCGTCGACCCGCACGGGGAAGTCGATGATCCAGTTGACGATCCGGTAGCCGGAGCCCGACAGTGGATTCGCCGGCTCTCGTTCGTGGTCCTTCGCCTTCAGCCGCTGGAGCTTCTTCGACAGCTCGCGGACGTGGTTGTTCGACTTCGCCAGGGCGCGGAGGTCCACGAGGTTGTTGTGGCTCTCGCCGGGGATGACGTAGTTCACGGGGAACAAGGTCTTCGTGAGGTGAGCGAGCGCCGGCAGGACCTCCTCCGGGTGTCTCACCACGATGCGGAAGCGCAGCTTGTCGAAGATCGTGGCGGCGATCGACTCCCGCTTCGACAAGAGCTTGCTGATCACAGAGGTCCGCGTCTTCCGTGAGCCGTAGAAGGCCAACAGCGGGTAGCCCTCGCGTCGCATGGCGTCTGCGTGCTTGATGATCGCTTGCTCGGCGCGGTCGAAGAGCTCTGCTTCGCTGATGGCGAGGCGGTGCTTGAGGTCCGCCGCCTCCATGTGGTTGATGGTGTGCATCAACTTCAGGATCATGCACGCGATGGACTGCTTGCGCCGGAAGCGTCCCTTCCACGTCGAGGCCTCGATGAAGATCTCGCGGACGTCGTCTGGACTCCGAAGCTCCTTCGGGAAGCGGACGGCGTGGTGCTCCTCGAGGTAGTTGATCGCCTGGTGGAAGACGAAGCGGAGCCGCTCCATGTCGGTTGGATCGTCGGGGTCGATCAGGGAGATGCGGAGGTAGGCGTCGACCTTGTCGAGCGTGTCGAGATCGAGCTTGTGCCAGTCGATGACCGAGGTCCCGGAGAGGACCAGCCTGACGGCCTCGAGGTCGTGGAGGTCGAGCCGCTCGGGCAAGAAACGGCGGGCGAAGGACGTATCGATGTCGAGGATGTCTCTGCCCATGCAGTGAGCATATCGTCCGGGCCGGTCCGGTCGCGTTTGTTTGAGCGTCCTCGCGGAGTTAGCAGCGCCCCGATGTCCCCGTACAAGCCAAGCCCCAGCAATGTCCTGGGCATCCTCGGCCTCTCCTTCGCCCGGACGGGCAAGGCCTTCCCTGTCCTGTTCGTGCTGGCGGTGCTCGTTGGCGGCGTCGGCCACTGGCTCATGTGGCAGGCCGGCGTCCTGGCGCTCCCGCACGCCGACCCCACGAACCCGCAGTCCCAGCTGATCTACAGCGAGCTCACCAAGCTCTTCGTCGGCGCCATCTGGTTCACGATCACCTTCCCGATCATCGACGCTGTCACGATCTACGCCTGGCGGCGGTTCGCGACGGGCCAGGACTTCAGCGCGAAGAAGGCGCTGAACTGGGCGGTCGGGCGCTACGGGCGCATGTTCGGTCCCCACGCCAAGGCTTTCCTCACCATCACCGCCGGCATGGTCATCATCGTGCCCGGCATCCTCTTCGGCCTGCAGTACGCCTTCGTCGACGCCATCACCGCCACGGACGACAAGTCGAGGAGCCCGCTGAAGCGCTCCGCGAAGCTGACCCGCGGTCGCCGCGGACGCATCCTGCGCGCCTGGCTGCCCTACGCCATCTGGTACCTGCCGGCATTCCTCGTGTTCGTGTACCAGGCCGAAGCCGGCATCACCCTGGGCGACTTCGAGATCAGCCCCCACATCTGCGTGGTGGTCTTCGGCACCTTCGACGTCCTCGTCCTCGCCGTCATGGAGATGGCGATGTTCGGCCTCTACGAGGAGCGCGTCGCCGACGCTCAGCGGGCAAAGGCGGCCCGCGAGGCCAGGGACGCCGACATCGGGACCAATGTCGGGACCAATGTCGAGACCGATACCGGGGCCGAGACCGAAACGGAGCTCGTCGACGCCGCCTCGCCCGACGCCGACACCGAGGTCGAGGACGCGGAGGAAGGCCAGCTCGTCCAGAAGTGAGCGTCTGCCTCGCCGATCCCCCGGCGCCTGGTCGCCGATACGCGGGGCTCCCCGCCGGAGCCACGGCCTATTTCCTCTCGCGGCTCCGCGAGGTCGCGCTCGTCGTCGTGCCCGAGCTCGACGAGGCCGAGCGCCTCGTCGCCGAGCTGGCGTGGCACGGCAAGCCGGCCCTCCTCTACCCGGCGGACGACAGTCGGCCCTACGAGGGCATCAGCCCGCACCCGGAGCTACCTCGTCGCCGCATCGGGGTCCTCGCCGCGCTCCACGCAAAAGAGGAGGTCACCGTCGTCGCACCCGCGGCGTCCTTGCAGCTGCGCGTCCTGCCCGGTGCGGCGCTGCTGTCCGGGCCTCGGTTGGCCCCCGGGGTCGTCATCGAGCCGAAGATCCTCGCGCAACAGCTCGCGGACCTGGGCTACCTGGGCGTCGGCCGGGTAGAGGACCCCGGCACCTTCAGGCTGCGCGGCGAGCTCGTCGACCTCTGGCCCACCGGTTTCGAGGAGCCGGTCCGGGTCGAGTTCTTCGACGACGAGGTGGAGGCCCTGGTCACCTTCGATCCGGAGACGGGACGGGGCAACCGGCCGCTCTCCGAGCTGCATGTGCTGCCCGCTCGGGAGGAGATCCTCGGCCCTGGCCCGCTCGAGCGCATGAGCGACGTGCTCCGCGAGCGCGTGGGAGAGCTCGGCTACGGCAGCCGCCTGCGCCGAGAGGTCACCGAGGACCTTCGCGACGGCCTCCGATTCTCAGGCTGTGACGCCTGGCTGCCGGCGCTCCATCCGCTCTCGACGCTCTTTTCCGTGGCACCCCGGGCGATGCTCGTGCTCGACGCCCAGGGAGTCGAGGCCGCGCTCCGGCGCTTCGAGGACCAGGCCTTTCCGCGTCACGCCGCCCTGCCCGAGGCGGAGCGGCCGCTCGTGGGTCCAGGGGAGCGCTACCTCCGAGCGGACGAGGTGCTCGCTGAGCTCGATGGCGCCACGCAGATCGACACGGTCGCCTTCGACGACGCCGTGGATCTCGGGGCCGCGGAGAACACGGGCCTGTCTGTCGGAGCCTCCGGTGACCTCGCGCCGACCATCGCCCGCCTGGGCGGGTGGCTCGCCGACGATTGGCGGGTCGGCCTCGTCGTCGAGTCCACCAGCCGGGCGGACCGGGTGCGACAGCTCTTCATGCCCCACGGGCTGTCGCCGGTGGCCTGCACAGAGCACGACCCGCTGAAGTGGCCGACTGGCCGCCTCCAGCTGCTGCGCGGCGACCTCCCCAGGGGCTTCCGGGATCCAGAGGCCCAGGTGGCGCTCGTCACCGCAGACGAGATCTTCGGGGCCAGGCGTCGGGTACGAAGCGGCCGCCAGGACCTCGCTCGCAAGGCCGGCATCGAGTCATTCGCCGACCTGGCGGCTGGGGATCTCGTCGTGCACGAGCGTCACGGCATCGGTCGCTTCCAGAGCCTCGCTCGGGTCGATCTCGGCACCGGACCCCAGGACATGGTGCTGCTCGAGTACCGCGGCGGCGACCGCATGTACGTGCCGGTCTTCCGGCTGGACCAGCTCTACCGCTACCGCGCCTCCCAGGGCGGCGTCGATCCCCGGCTGGACAAGCTCGGGGGCGAGACATGGAGCCTGCGCAAGGCCCGGGTCAAGGCGGCTGTCCTCGAGCTGGCTCATGGGCTCGTGCAGCTCCAGGCTCGCCGGAAGGTCAACCCGGGCACCGCCTATGACGCCCGCAGCCTCGCCCTGCGACGCTTCGAGGAGGCCTTCGAGTACACGGAGACAGAGGACCAGGCGCTGGCGATCGACGCGGTGCTGGACGACCTCGAGAAGCCCGAGCCGATGGACCGCCTGATCGTCGGCGACGCCGGCTTCGGCAAGACAGAGGTCGCGATGCGCGCGGCCTTCGTCGTGGCTTCGGCGGGGAGGCAGGTCGCGGTGCTCTGCCCGACCACGGTCCTCGCCTTCCAGCATCTCACCACTTTCCGCGAGCGCTTCGAGCCCTTCGGCATCACGGTCGGCCTGCTCAGCCGCTTCGGGAGCCCTGCGGAGGCACGGGAGCTGAAGAAGTCGACCAAGGAGGGACGAACCTCGATCCTGGTCGGCACGACGCGGCTCCTCGGCCGAGGACTGCGCTTCGCGGACCTGGGTCTCATCGTCGTCGACGAGGAGCACCGCTTCGGGGTCAAGCAGAAGGAGACGCTGAAGAAGCTCCGCGCGGAGGTGGACTACCTCGCGATGTCGGCGACTCCGATTCCACGCACGCTGCACATGGCCGTGAGCGGTCTGCGGGGCATCTCGGTCATCTCCACTCCGCCCAGGGATCGCCTGCCAGTTCGCACGCTGGTCGCCCGCTTTTCCGAGGGGCGCCTGCGCGAGGAGATCCTGCGCGAGCTCCAGCGCGGCGGCCAGTGTTTCGTCGTGCACAACCGCATCGCGACGATCGAGCTCGTCGCCCGCGCGGTCCGCGAGGCCGTGCCAGAGGCCAGCGTCGAGATCGCCCACGGTCGGCTGGACGCGAACACGCTCGAGGACGTGCTCGTCCGCTTCGTGCGGCGCCGCTTCGACGTGCTCGTGTGCACGGCGATCATCGAGTCGGGTGTGGACATGCCGAACGTGAACACCATCCTCGTGAACCGCGCTGACGGCTTCGGCCTCGCCCAGCTCTACCAGCTCCGGGGACGAGTCGGCCGCAGCCACCGGCGTGGCTACTGCACGCTGTTGGTCGAGGACGGAAGGGTGCTCACGCGAAAGGCGATGCAGCGACTGCGCGTGCTGCAGGAGCACACCCGCCTGGGTTCCGGGTTCGCCGTCGCGACCGCCGATCTCGAGCTCCGCGGGGCAGGGGACATGCTCGGTGACAAGCAGCACGGCCACATCGAGGCCGTGGGCTTCGAGGCCTACATGAGCCTGCTCGAGACGGCCATCGCAGAGGCGCGGGGAGACGCCGAGCGCCAGCGCATCGAACCGGAGATCGAGGTGCGCGCCCCGGCCTGGCTCCCAGAGGCCTATGTCCCCGATCTCCAGGAGCGCCTCTCGATCTACAAGGCGATGTCGTCCGCCCGGAGCCTGGAGCAGCTCCGGCGTGTCTGCGACGTGCTCGAGTCGGAGCGGGGCGAGCTGCCCGACGAAGCCCACAACCTCTCCCGGCTCTTCGAGGTCAAGCTGCGCTGCCGTGAGCTGGGCATCGTGCGCGTGAGCGTGCTGCAAGTGCGCGCGGTCTTCGAGGTCGCAGAGAACACCAGCGTCCGCCCGGAGCGAGTCGTCGAGCTCGCGAAGCAGATGCCGCGCCGCTTCCGCGTGAGCGAGGGGGAGATCGCCGTGCGCTTCACCCCCGAGGAGAGCGAGCGTCCGTTCCTCTTCCTCCACTGGGTCTTCGATCTCTTCGGCGAAGGAGGATGAGCCCGGCCAGCGCCCAGGGCCCGAGGCTGGCGGTGGTGCAGGCGCAGGGAGACTCGCTGCGCGCGGGGGCGTCTGCGCCCGAAGCCATCGCCTCCGCCGCGGTCGGATCCGCCGTGGGCAGCGGGGGGTTCTTCAGCATCTCGATGTTGGCCCTGTCGAGGTCCGTGAGGAGACCATCTGTGTACTGCGGGTTCGGCGAGTACCAGTCCATCTGGTCGAAGACGAAGACGTGGGCGTCGCTGGGGCTCTTGCGTCCTCTGTGTGCGTGGACGCCGTCGACCAGCAGCCGGAGGTCCCCGGGCCGATAGGTCCAGGCCTCCTCCGGGGAGATGGCCTCATCGAGGTGCCTCAGCCGGTAGACGGCGAGCGCCCGGGTGATGCGCTCGGGGTTCTGAAGCGGCTCGGCCGCGGCGTCGATCAGGGCGGCGGGGCCGAGCTCCACCATACAGTCGTAGCTCCCTGGTGTGGCCTCGCGGCGGAGCTCGTGGATGGCCTCCGCCGCCGGCGGACAGTCCTGCGCCAGGGCGCTTCCGAGGAGCCAGATCACGCCCGCCTCACAGCGTCGGCCCAGGCGGCGAGCCTGGTCTCGACGAACGCCGCAGGCATCTGCGGCTCGAAGCGGCGGTCCTCTGCCCAGGCCTCGGCGACCGCGGCCGGAGAGTCCCACAGCCCGACCGCGAGTCCAGCGAGGAAGGCGCTGCCCAGCGCGGTGGTCTCCAGCTGCCGCGGGCGAACGCAGATGGTGCGGAGCACGTCCGCCTGGAACTGCATCAAGAGGTCGTTGTTGGCGGCGCCGCCGTCGACGCGCAGCTCGGACAAGGGCGCCCCGAGGTCATCGCTCATGGCCTCCAGGATGTCGGCGATCTGCAGCCCGATGCCCTCCAGCACTGCCCGGGCGAGGTGGGCCTTCGTCGTTCCGCCGGTCACCCCGGTCAGCAGGCCCCGGGCATCGGGCCGCCAGTGGGGAGCGCCGAGGCCGGCGAGGGCTGGCACGAAGATCACTCCACCGCTGTCGGGGACCGAGGCGGCCAGCGCCTCGACCTGCTCGGCGGTCTCGATGACGCCGAGTCCGTCCCGGAGCCACTGCACGGCGGCGCCGGCGATGAAGGCGCTGCCCTCGATGGCGTAGGAGGTCTGGCCACCGACCCGCCAGGCCACGGTCGTGAGCATGCCGTTGTCGCTGTAGACCTTCTTCGCGCCGGTGTTCATGAGCACGAATGCGCCCGTGCCGTAGGTGCACTTGGCCATGCCCTGTTGGAAGCAGGCCTGGCCGAAGAGCGCGCCCTGCTGGTCCCCGATGAGCCCCGCGATCGGGATGCCGTCCGGCAGGAAGCCGACACCGCTGGTGGTGCCGTAGACCTCTGAGGAGTCGGCGATGCGGGGCAGGCAGGCCTCCGGAACACCGAGGATGCCGCAGAGCTCCTCGTCCCACTCGCAGGAGTCGAGCTCCATCAACAGCGTGCGGGAGGCGTTGCTGGGGTCCGTGACGTGGGCTCCGCAGAGACGCCAGGTCAGCCAGCTGTCGATGGTTCCGAAGAGAGCCTGACCGGCTTCGGCCTTCTCTTGGGCCTCTGGCACGTTCTCCAGGATCCAGGCGGCCTTGGTGCCCGAGAAGTAGGGATCGAGCACCAGCCCGGTCTTGTCCTTGAAGAGCGCCTCGTGCCCCGCGTCCTTCAAGACCTGGCAGCGATCCGCTGTCCGCCTGTCCTGCCAGACCAACGCCCGGTGGAGCGCCGCGCCCGTGTCCTTGTCCCAGAACACGGAGGTCTCGCGCTGGTTCGTGATGCCGATGGCCGCGATGCGATCCGCCGTGACTCCGGTGCTGGCGAGCACGCCGCGGACGGCGCTCTCCACAGAGATCCAGATCTCGCTGACGTCGTGCTCGACGTGGCCGGGCTGGGGGTAGTGATTCGGGAACTCGACGTTGTGGGTTCCGACGACGCGCACGTCTCGGTCCAAGAGCAGCGCGGTGCTGCCGGTCGTTCCCTGGTCGATGGCGAGGACGAGGTCGGCCATGGGTCCCTTCCTGTTTGCGGGAGGGGACCCTAATCTGCGGCGTCGTTCACGACGACGAGGGTTCCCAGCCTGTCCGTTGCCGTCAGGCCGCCACCCGACCAGACCGTGAACGTCGCCCCTGCGATCGTCTGGGTCATCGGGGTCGGGAAGCTCGCCGAGAGGGTGCCCTGTTCGGTGGTCCATGCGGTCGAGCAGGGCGTCTTGGCGCCCCCTGGGTCGACGCAGTAGGACTCGAGCCCCGGCTGGTGGACCTCGTAGCGCCTCCAGGTCGCCTCGCAGGACCAGGCGAGTCGCTCCACCAGCACCCCCTCCTCACCGACCCCCAGGGGTTGGGGCGATCCTCCGCCAGGCCAGCACTCGGGCCAGTCGAGCACCTCTGTGTCGTAGAGCCGACCGCGGCGGGTGTCCTCGGCCACGGCTGCCTTGGTGCCGATGGGACTGGGGTAGGGGAAGCTCGCGCTCGCCTCGGCTGGGGGCTCGGGGCTCGGCCGGAGGGAGCCGGGGCTGTCGCACGGGATGGTCGTGGCGGTGCGTCCCAGGCAGCTCGCTGGTTCTTGGGCAGCGAGCGGCCAGACCTCGAAGGCGTAGTGCGTGTCCCCACAGAACTCACGGGTCTGGCGAACGAGCTGTGCCCCATCCGCGTCCTGTGCGATTACCTCGCGTCTGACCGTCTCCTTGGCGTCGCAGCAGGCACAGGCTTCGGCTCTGGGGCAGAGCAGCAGGATCAGGTGCACGACGCTCCTCTGTGTCGCGATCCTTGGACCGCGGCGCTGCGTCCGGGTTCGAGCCTACTCCAGGTACATCGCGCGCCACGCGTCGCACGAGAGCGTGGCTGCTTCGTCGACCGCGAGCTCGCACTGTTCCTTTGCGCGCCGGACCTCGCGGGCCTCGAGCTCCGCCCGCAGGGACCTCCAGTCCTCGTCGCACTGGGCTCGGAAGTCCGTACGGGAGGAAGCACCGAGGTCCTCCCACTCCGCGTTCCAACCGTCGATGCACCTGGCGACCTCGCGTGCGGTCACAGCGCAGGCCTGCTCACAGGGGTCGTTGCAACCAAGGAGGAGCAGGAGCATCCGAGCCAGGAGAGATGGTGGCCAGGGACGGAGTCGAACCGCCGACACCCGGATTTTCAATCCGGTGCTCTACCAGCTGAGCTACCTGGCCCCAGTCTCTCAGTGGTCGGTATGGCTTTCCAAATTCAGCACCGGGTCGCCAGCGTCAACACCAGCTTCAAAAAACAACTTCTCACGCGACCCGGTCGGTCTCAGCATCAAGGACGCCCCCCTTTTAGCTAGCGGGGATCCGCGTGTCAACAGGCGTCTGTCGATGTTCCGCACTTCTGTCGTGGATTGGCTTTGGGGGCCGAACGACGAGCCGTGGCTCAATAGCGTGGGCCCGCGGCGTGTGGGGTAGTAGGGCGGCGAGCGGGTCCGTGGGGGTCACCTGGGACCTGGCGGCTCTCAGCCGAGGTCGTAGGGGGGATCTTCCGCCATCCACGCGGCGTAGTGGCGCGCGATGTCCTCGTCGGTAGCGAGCCGGCGAAGGGCCTGTCGCAGGCTGCGTCGGCACCTGGCGGCCAGCTCGATCGCCACTGGACCCGCGCGACTCCAGCGCTCCGAGTGGAACTCGAGCACCCGATGGTCATAAGCGTCACCGATCCGGTCTTCGTCCGGTGCCTCGCCTCGTCCGAGCGCCAGTCTCGCCAGCGGGCTGGCTCTCTCCAAGCGCTCCGACAGCAGCCGGAGACGGTCCAGCGCCGGGTCGTCCGCCCCACCCGTGGGAGCGTCGTCGTCGTCCTCCAGCTCGAGCGACGCGGCCTCGGCCGCTCCTCAGGATCAGGCCGCGGAGGGTGGGTGACTCTTCGACGATCTGCAGCGTGCGCCGGGCCACCTGGTCGAGGGCATAGACCTCGCCGAGGTCGTGAGCCTCCACGCGATGTTCGAGCACCGACTGGAACTGCACCGCGACATCGCCCGGGGCCCGTGCCCGCCGAAGGGCCCCCGCGGCCAGCCTCAGCAGCCCACGGGGGAGCGGAAAGCCCGGCAGATCCGAGCGGGACAGCGGGGTTCAGGAGACCCTGAGATCGACGTGGAGGGCCTGCGCAAGCCGGACCTCCAGCTGGTCGGCTGCCTCCACCGCCGCCCTGTCGTAGGTCAACCCGAGCCCGCGCAGGGTGGTGAGGTCGGTGGAGAGCCGACCGGTGAGGACTGCGTGTCCCAGCTGCGGCTGCCGAAGCAGCACCGGGCCCTCGACGTCCACGACGGCCTTGCCGTGCACGTTCAACACGAAGTCGCCCTGCAGCCCGGGCCAACTCAAGCGCAGGAGACCTGCCTGCCCGGAGCGCGCCGGCACCAACAGTTTGTCGATGGCCCTCGCCAGCGCGTTTGCAGGGACCGGGTCGCTCGGCGCGAGGGTGGTCGGATCCAGGACTTCAGTCACAGATCTAAATTATCATAGGACGTGCCCAGCGCTGGCGGCCCGAAAGCGAAGCGAAACGGGGCCCTATTCGTAGACGATGTCCTTGACCCGTATGTCGAGGCGGTTGATCCGGTAGTTCAGATTCGACCGCGAGATCCCGAGATCGCGTGCAGCCTGGGCCTGGATCCCGCCCGCAGCCTTCAACGCCTCGATGAGCACGCGGCGCTCGTATTCCAACAGCGCCGCCTGCAGCGTCATGCCCTCCGGCAGGATCTCCGCTCGGGGCTCTCTGCCCTGGGGCGCCTCGGGCAGCTTGATGCCCGTGAGTTCGTCACTGCGAGAGAGGATCACCGCCCTCTCGATGACGTGCTGGAGCTCCCGGACGTTGCCGGGCCAGTGGTAGTCGACCAGCCGCTGCATGGTCTTGTTTCCGACCGAGAGCTCCGAGCTTCGGCCGTGCTGCTGGGCGAACTTCTTGAGGAAGTGCTGGACCAACAGGGGCACGTCGTCCTTGCGCTCGGTCAGGGGCGGGACCCCGATGGAGAAGACGTTGAGGCGGTAGAAGAGGTCCTCGCGGAAGTTGCCGCTTCGGACCTCGGCGCGGAGGTCCCGGTTCGTCGCCGCGATGATCCTGGTGTCCACCTTGAGCGTTCCCGTGCCGCCGACCCGGGTGATCTCGCCGCTCTCGATGACCCTGAGCAGCTTCACCTGCGTTGCCGGGTCGATCTCGCCGATCTCGTCGAGCATGAGCGTGCCGCCGCTGGCCTGCTCGAACTTGCCGCGGTGCTGCCGGATGGCGCCGGTGAAGGCTCCCTTCTCGTGACCGAAGAGCTCGGACTCCAGGAGCCCTTCGGGCAGCGCCGCGCAGTTCACCCGCACGAAGGGTCCGTTCCGCCGAGGAGAGCGGTAGTGGATGGCGTGTGAGATCAGCTCCTTGCCGGTGCCCGTAGGCCCCTGGATGAGCACCAGCGCGTTGGTGTCGGCCACGGTCTCGATGAGCTCGTAGACCTCGACCATCGCCGGGGTGCAGCCGATGATGTTCTCGAAGCCGTAGCGCTCCTGGACCTGCTGACGGAGCTGGATGAGCTCCGCGAGCAGGGCCTTCTCGGCCAGGGCCTTCTCCACGATCACCAGGAGCTCCTCGCGGGAGATCGGCTTGATGATGTAGTCGTCGGCGCCTGCCTTCATCGCACCGACAGCGTCCTGGACCGAGCCGTAGCCGGTCATCACGACCACCCGGACGTCGGGGTGGTGCTCTCGCACCTCCGAGAGCAGCTCGAGCCCCGTCATTCCCGGCATGGCGACGTCCGTGACCACGAGGTCCATCGGCTGCTCGCCGAGGATCTCCAGGGCCTTCTTGCCGCTGGGGGCGAGGTGGACCTCGAAGCCCGCCTTCTTCAGGTTGACGCGAAGCGCCGCGCGGACCGCCTTGTCGTCGTCGACGACGAGGACGTGTGCCGTGCCGCCGACGCCGATCGCGCTCATCACTCGACCTCGATCCGCTCGGGCATCAACAACAGCACCCGCTCCTCGGACAGCGGCGCGTAGGGGATCCAGGCGGCGACGTCCTCTGGCAGCTCGAGCTCCGGCTGCAGAGCTGTGCGAACGGCGCGCACCGCCTCGGCCGGGACCTCTCCGAAGCTGTCGGGTGCGCCACGGTAGGTGATGAGCTCGATCTCGTCGTCCTCGTCGAGGCCGGCGACGACCTTGGCGTGCACGATGGCGTCCTGGAGGCCGCCCAGCTCGTCTACGAGGCCGACCTCCTTCGCGGCGGCGCCGGTCCAGACGCGGCCTCGGGCGACCTCTTCGACCTCCTCCATGCTCAGCCCCCGGCCCTCGCTGACGACCGTCTTGAACTGCACGTAGGTGTCCTCGATGAGCCGGTCCATCGCGGCGAGCTCGATCTCGTCCATCTCGCGCGAGGTGGAGTACATCGCCGCCTTTCGGCCGCGGGTGTAGATCTCGTAGTCGATGCCGACCTTGTCGAAGAGCTCGGCGAAGCTGAACTTGCCGCCGTAGACACCGATGCTGCCGGTGATCGTGGTGGGCTCCGCGAAGATGGCATCGGAGCCCGCCGCGACGTAGTAGCCGCCGCTCGCCGCCACGCCGCCCATCGAGACGACGACGGGCTTTCCAGCTTCCTGGAGCTGCTCGACGGCTCGCCAGATCTCGTCAGAGGCGAAGGCTGAGCCACCGGGGGAGTCCACCCGCAGCACCACGGCCTTGACCGCCCCGTCCTCCTCTGCCGCGCGGAGGTAGGCGATGACGGTGTCCGCGCCCGTGTTGCCTCCGGAGAGCAGTCCGGGGCCCTGGGAGGGGCCGCTGACGATGGGACCGTCCACGTAGACGATGGCGATCTGGCGGTGGGCCTTCCAGCCCGAGGTCTCGGGCTGTACCCGGTAGTCGGGCTTCAGCTCGAAGCCGCGGACGAGGTGCTCTGCGAGCTGCTCCTCCAGGGTGTCGGGGTAGACCAGGCCATCGACGAGGCCCTTCTCCAGCGCCTCTGCGCCCGTGAACGGTCCCTCGTCGATCAGGGCCTCCACCTCGTCGACGGGGATGCCGCGGCCATCTGAGATGCCGAGGAGGAGGGCACCGTAGAAGCCGTCCAACAGGGCATTCATCTGCTCCTTCGCGGGCTCGCTGGGCTCCGTGTTCGTGAACTGCTCGGGAGAGGACTTGTACTCGGCGCGCTTCGCGTACTGGGGCTTCACGCCGACGAGGTCGAGGGCCCCGCGGAAGTACTGGGACTCCAGCGACAGGCCGACGAGATCGAGGCTCCCGGCGGGGTGGAGGTAGATCTTGTCGCAGACCGACGCGAGGTAGTAGGCGCCGTTGCTCGGTGTGCCGTTGAGGTAGGCGACGACGGGCTTTCCTTCGGCTTGGAGCGTCTCGACCGCGGCTCTGATCTCCTCGGTCTGCGCCCACGACAGGCGCGGCGAGGACAGCTCGAGCACGAGCCCCTTCACGTGCCGGTCCTCCGAGGCATGGCGGAGGCGCTCCAAGAGGTGCACGTAGGACTCCTCGGGCACCACCAGGAAGCCGGTCTGCGGCTGGTAGGGGAAGTTGCCGTCGAGGTTCACCACCGGCACGCGTCGCCCGGCGCCGAAGAGGTGTTCGTCCTCTGGCCCGGTGGTGATGTAGGCCATCACGTCCCCGTCGAGGGGCACGGCGTAGGCCCCCCCACCAAGGCCCTCGAAGTAGACCTCGAGCCCGCCGCCGACGGACCACGTGGAGAACTCGGGGTTCGTGCGGCCCTCGCCGCGGAGGACTAGGCCGGAGGTCGGTCGGATGCGCACGATCGCCGCGAGCTGGTTCAGGTTCGCGTCGCCGACCACGGATGCGGCTGAGGTGTCGAGGTACTCGTAGTCCACCGAGAGCTCGAGCTTGTCTCGCAGGGGGCGGATCGTGGTGGACAGGCCGTAGCGGGCCCAGACGCCGAGGGCGGGGGAGGGGTTGCCGATGTTGCGCGCGACGCCACCGAAGCCGAGCCAGGGGAAGGGCCGGTAGCCAGCGCCGAGATCCCAGCTGACGAAGTTGTTGTTCGCACCCTCCGGCAGGTTCCAGGTCACGGTGGCGCCCAGGCGGAAGTTCTCCGGGAGGCGCACGCCGAGCCCCGAGGAGAAGCCCCACCAGGGCTTGCCGTCCAGGTCGTTCTTGAACACCAGGCCGAGGCTCGTGCCTCCGCCGGTCGTGCTCACGGCGAACTCAGAGTCATAGGTCTGGAAGTCCTGGCGGTACCAGACGCCCATGGAGGGGTCCGAGTCGAAAGCCAGGTTCGCCGGGTTCACCCAGCCGGCCGCCGCTCCATCTTCCGCCGAGATGCTCGCGGCGGGCGCGTCGAGGCGCTCCTGCTGTCCCAGGGCCATCGAGCACAACAGGGCAATCCACATCGACATCGGCACTCCATGCTCCAACGGGGTCGCCAGAGCCGCATAACGATGCCATTGTGACTCTGTGGCCGCCAACAGGGTCCACGAGTGCTGCTCTTGGCATGACAACAGTCAGCCTACAGATCAGCTCAAGGTGTGGACTTCAAGTGGTTGCAAAAGCAGCAGGATCGTGGTCTTCTAGGACATGAAGGCAGCGGTCTCCGTAGCCAGCGGTGTCCAATCCTTCGAAACCGTCGCCGCAATACGCTGTCCTCACCCCCTGGGGACCTCAGCCTCCTTCCCACCTCACATCCCCGACGGGCATGCACCGAGCTCTCCGTTTCTCTTCTCGAATCGCGGCCCTCGCAGTCCTCGGCGTCGGTCTCGTAGCGCTCCCTCCACTGGCAGACGTCGCCGCCGACGATCTCGATTCCGAGCTCGAGGTCGCCCCCGCGACAGAAGCTGCGGTCGTCGCTCCGATCCCGACCCTGGATCCGGTGTTGTCACCGCTCACCGAGGATCGTCTCTTCCGTGACTCCACGGTGGCGCTCCAGGTGGTGGACATCGCCACCGGACAGGAGGTCTACGCCTACAACGCGGACCAGGCGCTCAACCCGGCCTCGACGATGAAGGTGATCACCGCGGCGACCGCGCTGCGCACACTCGGTCCGGAGTACCGCTTCGAGACCACCGTCGATCACGACGGCACCCTCGGCGCGGACGGCATCCTGGCGGGCTCTCTCTACGTGAAGGGCACTGGCGATCCGACCTTCGTCATCGAGGACCTGTGGAAGCTCGTCTACGACCTGCGCCTCGAGGGGGTGCGCGAGGTCAAGGGCAACGTCTACTTCGACGACAGCTTCATGACCGCCGAGAGCGGCGTTCCCGGCTGGAACAAGAAGGCCGACATCGAGCGTGGCCCGTCCTACTACCCGAGCCTCGGTGCGCTCTCGCTCAACTTCAACACGATCTCGGTGGTGGCTGGCCCCGGTCCCGACGTCGGCGGCGCGGCGCGCGTGGAGGTCGAGACCCCGTCGCCCGGAGTCGTCGAGGTGGACAACCAGCTCATCACGAGCGCCAGCGGCACCCGGCGCCGCATCCTGCTCGAGCGCGACGTGACCGGCGACAAAGTCACCCTCAGCCTGGCTGGCACCATCCCGCAGGACAGCACGGCCCAGCACTACTACCGCTCGGTCCCGGACGCGAAGGCCTATTTCACGGCCGCCTTCGCCGGGATGATGAAGGACCAGGGCATCCGGGTGCGCGGCAAGTACCTCGACGGCGAGGTCCCCGAGCGCAGCAAGTCACTGCTTCGCCACCGCAGCGACGATCTCTCCACCATCCTCGCCCGCACGAACAAGCACTCAAACAACTTCATGGCGGAGCAGGTGCTCAAGGCCGTCGGCGCCGAGGTCGGCGGAGAGGGGAGCACAGAGGCGGGGCTCTCGGTGGTGATGACCTACCTCGAGGAGCTCGGCATCCCCAGCGAGGAGTACACCCTGGTCAACGGCTCGGGGCTCTCCCGCCAGCTGCTCGTTCGCCCCACGCACCTCAACGCCGTCCTCGTCGACATGGCCAGGGACGAGCAGGTCGGCCCCGAGTTCACGTCCAGCCTCGCAATAGGTGGCCGGGACGGCACGCTCTGGGCGCGCTTTCGCGACGAGGACCAGGTCGGAAAGCTGCGTGGAAAGACCGGCACCCTCAACGGCGTCCACTGTCTCGCCGGCTACGTGGAGGGCGGTGACGGCGAGCGCTACGCCTTCGCTTTCCTGGTCAACGACCTCCCGTATTCGATCGCCCGTGCGCGACAGGCACACGACCGCTTCGCCGACCTCATGTTCGAGTTGGGCGATACGCAGGTCGTCGCAAAGAGCGAGTAGGGCGCGGTTTGCTAGTGCTCACGGTGTTTTGCGCTCAAGGGGGGTCGATTGACACCGATGTCGGGGACCCGGTATGGATCAACCTGCTACCCAGCCTGAGCGAAGTGCGTCCCAGGCGACGAGGGCCATGACACACGTGGACGCTGGAGCAGTGCAGATGAAAAGAGTTGGGATCCTGTGCCTCATCGGTGCCATCGGCTTCGTGCTGGCAACCGACAGCTTCGCCCAGGACGGTGACGAGACCCCAGAGGTCCCCACCGTCGAGGAAGCGACGTCCACGGAAACGACCTCTGAAGAGACGGAGGCTGCACCTCCGCCAGAAGACATCGATCCGGAGTTCAACAAGCGCCTCGGCACGATGGAGGAGCACGTCAACACGCTCAAGGAGCAGGTCTTCCGCTCCAAGGCGACTCTGCAGCTGCTCAAGGAGATCGTCATCCAGGGCGGCTCCGCGGGTGCGCGCTCCACGATCTTCCACGTCAACGGACTCGGCCCGAGCTACCGCCTCGAATCTGTCGCCTACTACCTCGACGGGCAGTCCATCTTCGCGAAGGCAGACCCGGGAGGCAGCCTCGATTCCGCCAAGGAGCTGAAGGTCTGGGATGGCGCGATCCCTCCCGGGAGCCACAACCTGACCGTGAACATGGTTCTCAAGGGCAACGGCTTCGGTGTCTTCAACTACGTGGATGGCTACACCTTCAAGGTCCAGAGCTCATACGCATTCACCGCGGATGAAGGCCAGGCGACGACGCTGAATGTCGAGATCAACGAGAAGAAGGGCTTCGGCGTCGGCTTCGCCGAGCGGCCCACCGTCGAGTACGAGCTGAAGACCATCGTCCTCGTCGAAGACTCAGAGGGCTAGATGCCGAAGCTCACCTCCTCGTGCGGCCTGCTCGCACGGGCTCTCCGCTCTGGCGCCATCGCCTCGGGTCTCTTCGTCTGCGCCGGGCTCTTCGCCGCCGGGCCTGCCCTGGCAGCGGACGCGACCACGCCCGAACGCCTCGATCGGATCGAAAACCAGCTCGTCGCCTCGGAGAGTTCGCTGGCGCGGGTGACCGCGGACGTCACCGACCGTGCCGGCTTCATCGGCGCCGACGAGGCCCGCGAGCGCTTCGAGAACGCCGTCTACCACTACCTCGTCCGCGAGTACGACACGGCCGCCAAGGAGTTCTTCACCCTGGTCGAGTCCGGAGCCTTCGGGTCGACGAACGTGCTCATGACCGACAGCCAGTGGTACCTGGCGGAGTGCCTCTTCGAGCTCGGCAACATGTCCCTGGCCGAGGAGGCCTTCCAGTCGATCATCGACAGTGGCTCGAACCATCCCTTCTTCCGCGACGCGGTCCGGCGCCAGCTGGAGCTCTACGGCCTGACCGGGCAGGGCAAGAAGTTCTACGCCCTCTACGACAAGTACATCGTCACCGGCCGCGTGGAGCCGACCGACCTCGTCAAGTACACCGTCGGCAAGAGCTTCTACCGGCAGGAGGAGTTCGTCCGCTCGAAGTCCCTGCTCGGAGAGATCCCCGAGACCAGCATCTACTACGGGCGCGCTCACTACCTCCTCGGCGTCATCCTCGTCGTCGAGGGCAGCTTCGTGCCCGCCATCACCGAGTTCGAGCGCAGCGCCGCGATCTCGATCGACACGCCAGAGGACCGAGAGGTCGTCGATCTCTCCAACCTCGCGCTCGGCCGTCTCGCCTACGAGACCGGGGACCTCGTCGCCAGCGCCGAGTACTACCAGCGCATCGACCGCAAGAGCCGCTACTTCGCCGACGCGCTCTACGAGGTCGGCTGGACCTTCATCAAGCAGGGCGACTACCAGCAGGCGCTCCAGAGCGTCGAGATCTTCCTCCTCGCCTACCCGGAGCACCGCTACACCGCACAGCTCCGCCTCCTCCAAGGCCACCTCAACATGAAAGAGGCCCAGTACGAGGATGCCCTGGCCAACTACGAGGGCGTGGTCAACGAGTACACGCCGATCCACGACACCATCCTGGCGATCGAGCACGACGCCATGAAGCCAATGGAGTGGTTCAACACCCTCGTCGAGCTGGAGGAGCTGGATCGCTACTACGGCACCGACATCCCCGGCTACGCCGTCGAGATGCTCGCCAGCAACGCCGACGTCGCTCGAGCCGTCGACATGCACAAGGAGCTCGCGCGTCAGAAGCAGGACATCGAGGACTCCGAGCAGCTCATCGTCGAGCTGAAGTCGGACTTCGCCGGCGGTGACGACGCCATCTCCAGCTTCCAGGAGGGGCGCCTCGAGCTGTCCCGTCTCGATCTCGAGGTCCTGCGCCTCAAGGGCGAGCTGCTGCAGGTCGAAGAGGCCTGGCTCCTGGCCTCTCTCCCCGAGAACCTCCACGCAGAGGTCCGCGCGGTCCGCCAGGCGCGCGAGGACCTCATCACAGGGGAGGGAGCCGACAAGCGAGATCGCGACGACGCCACGGCGCTGGCCAGCGAGTACGAGAAGAAGGCAGCGAAGATCCGGACGGACGCCGCAAAGGTGGCCATCCAGGTCGACGAGCTCGACACCCAGGCTACCGAGCTCAAGGCGAGGCTGGTCGACAGCGAGCTCGACGAGGACGACAGGAGCGAGGTCAGCGCTCGACTCGGCCAGATCCAGGACGACCTCGCCCACGCGCGCCGGGAGCTCTACCGACTCCAGGACGAGCAGGACGATCTCGAGGCCGCGGCGTCCAAGCAGCGCGGTACCGCAGATGCCGCTGGCAACGCTGCGATGAAGGCCGGCTACGACAAGCTCCACGGGGAGCTCGCGGCGCTTCGCCGGCACGTCACGAGCTCCGACCGCAGCGTGGTCACCTCACGCATCGACGGCATGTGGCGGCGCTTGGACACGATGGATGACAACGCGGACGTGCTCGGCGGCAAGCTCGGGTCTCTCGAGAAGACAGAGCTCTCCGGACTCAGGCGTCGCCTGGACACCGAGACCCGCAACGTCACTGGCCAACGCAGCGACTACACGAGCAAGAAGGCCCAGGCCGATGGCCTCGCCGACGAGGTCACGCGCGAGGGCTTCTCCGAGCTGCGCGTAGAGTTCGCCGACTCGGTGCTGAAGGCCGACAAGGGCATCGTGGATGTCTACTGGGTCCGAAAGGTGGGCGTCAGCGACGAGCGCAAGGCGCTCAACAAGGAGCAGGAGGCCCTGCTCCGCGAGCTCGACGGGCGCTTCCGGCTGATCCGTCAGGGTCTCCCCGAGACTACACAGAACATCCCGACCTCCGAGAAGTCTGAAGATGGGTAGAGGCTCCGCAATGATTTCCTCCGGGACTTCCCGTCTTCTCGTCTTCCTCGCCCTCCTCGCGCCCTCGGCAGCTCTCGCACAGGACGAGACGCCGGCGCCCGTGGAGCGCATCACAGGCGCCCATTCCGCCGACGTCGAGGCCTACGAGGCGACACTGGCGCGCTTCCGCGACCGGATGAACGAGTTCGCCGCGGACGCCCGGGCGATTGTCGACCAGATGGAGCGGGAGGAGCGAGAGAAGATCACGCTGGGCTACAGCCTCGCCATCACGGAGCTCTCCGAGCAGGAGAACGCGCTCCGGGACCTGTCGATGACGCGGTTCGAGTTCTTCCTGCAGAAGTACCCCGACAGCGAGTACACCCCCCACGTCATGTTCCGCCTCGCCGAGCTCTACTTCGAGCTCGCGAACGAGGAGTGGTCCCAGGCGGTCGTCGAGTACCAGGTGCTGGAGGCCAACACGCCCGACGACCAGGAGTGGAGTCTGCCGCCGGAGCCGACACGGGACTACCAGAAGGCCATCTGGCTCTACGAGAAGATCCTCTCCGATCACGGCGACTACGAGTACATCGACGGCGCCTACTACATGCTGGGCTACTGCTTCAACGAGCCGCTGTCCCAGCAGCACTTCGAGGACCCCTTCGCGTCGGACGACAAAGCCAAGGCGTACTTCATCACGCTGGTCGAGGACTACCCCGAGAGCGCCTTCGCCGTCGACGGCAACTTCATCCTGGGCGACGCCTACTTCGCGGACAACGACATCGAAGAGGCCATCCCCCACTTCGAGGCGGTCATCGCTTCGGCGGGCAGGGACCACAACCTGTACGACAAGGGGCTCTACATGCTCTCGTGGACGTACTACAAGCTCTCCGAGTACGACCGCACGCTGGCCCTGTTCACGGATCTCCTCGACCACTCCGAGGTCAGCTTCCAGGAGTCCGGGCGCGAGTCCGCCCTGAAGCCGGAGGCCGTCAAGTACACCGCCATCAGCTTCTCGGACCTCGCCGACAAGTCGATGTCCTTCGACGACCTCGACTGGCGGGAGTACGCCGACGAGGACATGGAGGCCGTCGCGGAGCTCTTCGTCGAGCTCGGCCTCGGCGAGCGGAACGCCTCCCCCGTCCAGGTCGCCGATGCCTGGTTCGAGTCCGTCGGCGGCCGCGACTACGAGGACGAGATCATCAAGTCGCTGGCTGACGTGCTCGTCCAGCAAGCGCGCTTCGAAGACGCCATCGCCACCTACGAGTACATCCAGACGCGCTGGCCCCACGATCCGGAGAACCCGGACTACCAGATGGAGGTCGCGCGGCTGCACCTGAATCTCCCCGTGCGTGACGACGAGGGCAGCTCGCAGGCGCTGGCGGTGCTCGCCGATCGCTACAAGGAAGACACCCCCTGGTGGGAGGCGAACCGAAACAACCCGGACGCCCAGAACCGCGCCCGCCGGTACATCGAGCAGTCGCTCTCCGCCGTCGCGATCGAGACCCACATCCGCGCCCAGAACACCGAGTCTGCAGAGGACTACAGCAAGGCCGCGGACGCCTACCGCGAGTACCTCCAGAAGTTCCCCTTCGCGGACGACTACTTCACCATCGAGTGGTACCTCGCGGACTGTCTCTACTTCGCCGGTCGCTACGAAGAGGCCATCGTCGAGTACAAGCAGCTGGCCAAGGTCAGCGGCCACGAGTGGCAGGAGCCGGCGCGCTTCCAGCTCTTCCGCAGCTACAACGCCCTGCTCGAGGAGCGCTACGGCACCCTGGACAAGCTGCCGGACGGCGCGGAGGTGGAGCGTTCGGTCGAGACCGCCGCCGGCGAGCGCAAGGTCTACATGCTGACCGACGACCACATCGAGCTCATCGCCCGGGCCGACGAGATGAAGGGCGCGAGCTTCGACGACGAGGACTACCAGAAGTCTCTGGAAGAGAACCGCATGGTGATGATCTACATCCCAGGCCAGATCCTCTACCACCACGGCGACTTCGAGGCGGCCCGGCCCCGGCTCATGGAGCTGATCGAGACCTATCCCCAGACCCTCGAGGCCGAGTACGCCGCCTCGCTGATCCTCAACGCCTACACAAACGACAACGACCTCGAAGAGCTCGTGAAGTGGACGACCTACTTCATGAACCACGTGCCCAAGCTCGGACCGGCCGAGGACGCCACCCCGGACGAGTGGGACGACCTGCGCAGCGGCGCGGAGTTCAAGCTCTGCGGCATCCAGAAGGACGCGGGCGAGTTCGCTGAGGCCGCGGCGTGCTTCGAGACCTGGATCCGCAGCAACCCGGACGACGCCAACTTCAGCTTCGGGCTCTACAACGCCGCGAACAACTACGAGAAGACGGGCAAGGCCGACAAGGCCAACGAGCTCTTCGAGGAGTACATCAACACCTTCCCCCGCGACGATCGGAGCAAGGCCCTCTACTTCCGCATCGCGACGAACTACGCGAGCATCCTCGAGCTCGATCGCGCCATCACGTACTACGACCGGCTCTACACCTACTTCGGGCCTCGCAAGCTCGGAAAGGACTTCTACGTCGACGCCCCGAACGCGCTCTACATGGCGTCGTTCATGCGCACCGGAACCGGTGACTACACAGGCGCCGCGGAGGGCTTCCACGAGCACATCACCCAGTTCCCGGATGATCCCCAGCGGGAGCAGATCGCCTGGCTCGAGGGCGAGCAGTGGAAGCAGGTCGGCGAGGCCGAGACCCTGCGCTTCTACCGCTACTACCTCCGCGAGTTCCCGAGCAACAACGCGGATCACGTCATCGACGCGCTCTACTGGAACGTCAAGTACTACGAGAGAAAGGGCGACAAGCGCAACCTCGAGAAGGCCTGGGAGGAGCTCGAGGACAACTACGCCCGCCTGGCAAGCTCCGGCACCGTCGGTCCGCTCGCCCGCAACCGGGCCGCAGAGGCCGCCTTCCGCCGCTTGGTGGTCCAGTACGAGGACTTCGTCGACGACGACTACCCGAAGAAGGAAGAGGACATGGTGCCCTTCCTCCTTGAGGGGAAGGTCGCGGAGTACCAGTCGATCGAGGCCAACTGCCTCGCGATCATCGAGACCTACCAGGACTTCGAGTACAGCTCCGCCGCCATCTACATCTGGGGCAGCACCTACAAGGTCTACGCCGATCTGCTCTACAAGGCGCCGGTTCCGAAGAGCCTCCAGGGCAACATCGAGGCAGAGGACATCTGGTACACCAAGATGGCCGAGGCGGCTGCCCCGATCGAGGACAAAGCCATCGCCCGCTTCGAGGCCAACCTCGAGAAGTCCATGAACGAGAAGCGCAGCTCGGTCTGGATCGACCGCACGATCGAGATGCTCAACGACATCAACCCGTCCGCCTACCCGCTCGAGAAGGCAGAGGTCCGCGGGGACAACGCCGCCGCCGTCGTGCCCTCGTCTGGTCCGATGAGTCAGCCCGAGCTCGAGGACAGCGAATGATGCGTCCGCTCCACCTCACCGTCGCTCTCTCCCTGGCCGCGCTGGTCGCGTGCAAGAAGAAGCCCCCCGAGCCCGTCGTCGAGGAGTCCCCGACCACCGTCGAGGCCGTGCCCAACGCCGAAGCCGGTGATGTCACCGCCGAGGAGATGGGCTCAGAGGCGTGGGGAGACCCTGTCGAGACCACGCCCGCCGTCGCCTCGCTGTCGCCCGAACAGCAGCGGAGGGACAGCGTCAACCAGGCGGTGGCCTCGTTGACCAACCCGTCGATGGCCCCGGGCGCCGCGGCCACGCTCCGGCAGGTCGTGCGCGAGGACCCAGCCAATGCCTACGCCCAGTACAACCTGGGCCTGGCCTACGAGCTCCAGGGCTCCTCGCTGGAGGCCCGCAAGGCATACCTCGCGGCCATCCAGGCAGACCCGACCCTCGGCGCCGCCTACGTGAACCTCGGCGGCCTCGACATGAAGGCCACCAGGTACGGCTCGGCAGAGGCCCAGTACCGCATGGGACTGCGCAACGACCCCGAGAACATGGATCTCTGGAGCGGGCTCATCTCCTCGCTGCGAGCCCAAGGTCGGCTGACCGATGCAGAGAGGGAGGCCAAGGCGGCGCTGAAGGTCAACACCAACGCGCTGGATGTCTACGCCAACCTCGGCCTCGTCTACATCGAGCTGGGCCGCCTCGACCTCGCCAACTTCATCGTCCAGAAGGGCGTCTTGCAGGGCGGCAGCGAGCACGCGGCGCTCCACCAGATCCAGGGCCGGATCTACCAGCTCCAGGACAAGACGGGCGACGCGAAGGCCAGCTTCGAGAAGGCGCTGGAGCTCGATTCGGACCTGGTCGCCACGCGCCTGTGGCTGTCTGACTACCTGCTCGACAACCGCAACTACGAGGACACGGTCGAGCTGCTCGAGCGGGCCCGCGAGCTGGAGCCGGAGAACCCGGCGATCCACCTCAACCTGGGCATCGCCTACCGCGGGGTCGAGCGCTACGAGGAGGCGATCGAGTCCTACCAGGCCGTGACCCGTCTCGAGCCCGGGAACCCGGATCCCCACCTGAACCTCGGCATCCTCTACGGGGACTACATCAAGAACTACGACTCGGCGGTCACCGAGTACGAGACCTACCGGAGCATGGGCGGGACCCAGGCCGAGCTCATGGACGGGTACATCGAGAAGACCCGCAAGGAGCAGGAGAAGGTCAGGAAGCTGGAAGACCGCAAGCGCCGGCTCGAGGAGAAGCAGAAGGAGAAGGACGCCAACGAGGCCGCCTTGAAGGCCTTGGAAGAGAAGAAGGCGGCAGAGGAAGCCGCCCAGCCCGATCCTCCTCCGCCGGAGGAGACCCCGGAGCCCGAAGCACCTGCCCCCGAGGTGCCCGAAGAAGCCCCTGCCGAAGAACAACCCTCCGACGACCCCTGGGGAGGCTGAAGATGCGCCGTTTGATCCTCTCGAGCCTGCTCGTGTCGCTCGCCGCGGCCTCTTCTGTCGCGGTCGCGCAGGGCCGCTACGTGATCTTCGAGGAAGAGAAGATCGTGGGAGAGATCCAGCTTCCCTCGGTCCAGATCTTCATCACCCGCCAGAACTTGAACACGGATTACGATCTCAAGCTGGAAGAGTCCTTCGTGCCCAAGATCGTCGAGAGCGCAGACAAGCAGCCGTTCTGACGTCCGCGTGGCGTTGTCGTGGCAGCGCCTGCTCAGCGCGCCGATCTCGTGGCCCTGCGGGCTGAAGTCGCGAGAAAAGCCGCTGCTCGGACCATTTGTCCGGCACCTGCGAACGAGTGCCTTGCAAAGCCCTGACAAACCGCCCACCTGTGACCGTGTCATAGGTCTCGTGCACGAGGAAGAGGCAGGCCGAAACCGGCTGACAGTCACTTCACATCTGTGCCGTGAAAGTTCGGGAACGCTGTTGTAGATTCCCCGGGTCCCGAAATCCCTCCCGGACAGGGTAGACCCGGACTCAAAGAACCCCAGCCCGAGAGGGCGACAAAAAAAAGGACCAGCTTCATGGGCATGCTCGTCGACGCCATGCAGAAGGGCGGACCCTTCATGTGGCCCCTTCTCGGATGCGCCGTCTTCAGCCTCGCGATCTCGGCGGAGCGCTTCTACTACATCCTGTTCCGCGCGAACATCAACGGCACGGCCTTCTTCGCTCAGATCCAGAAGTTGATCATGGCGAACAACATCGACCGCGCGATCAAGCTCTGCAACGCGGAGCCCAACGCGGCCCTCCCGCGTGTGCTGAAGGCTGGACTCACCCGCGCCAACCGCAGCGACACGGAGATCTCGAACGCCGTCGAGGAGGCCATCCTCGAGGTGTTCCCGCAGCTCTCCAAGCGGACCCCGTACCTTCAGATGCTGGCCAACGTCGCGACGCTGACCGGTCTGCTGGGAACGATCCAGGGCCTGATCATGGCCTTCGAGGCGGTCGCCCACGCTTCCGCCGAGACCAAGCAGACGCTGCTCGCGGCTGGTATCTCCACCGCCATGTTCACCACGATGAGCGGTCTGATCGTCGCGATCCCGACGCTGATCTTCAGCTCCATCATCGTGGACAAGACCACGAAGATCATGGACGACGTCGACCAGTACGCGCTCAAGACCGTCAACCTCCTCGGTGCTCGCCGTCGCGGCACGCTCGAGAAGGAAGGCGCGAGCGCCTAGGCGCACAAGTGGGGACTGGCTCGCCAGTCCCTTCTGTTCCACCCGCTACAACGAGCTGATCCATGGCACACAGGCGAGGAACCGAGGGAGTTCCGCTCGACTTGGTTCCCATCATGAACCTGGTCACGATCCTCATCCCGTTCCTTCTGATGTCTGCGCAGTTCGTCCACCTCGCTGTCATCGACTCCACGCTGCCCGCCATCGGGCCGCCCCAGGAGCTGCAGGAAGAGGACGACGAGCCGCCGCTGTTGTTGAGCGTCGCGATCACGGACCAGGGCTTCACCCTCCTGGGTGACAACGGCGTCGTGACCGGTGACCCGGACGCTGAGGGCGAGGAGGCCGCCGCTCCTATCGAGGGAGAGGTAGCCGAGCCCACCATTCCATGCTCGGAGCGTCCCTGCTCCGGCCCCGAGTCCTATGACTACGCCGAGCTCACGCGGCTGGTGGGTCTGATCAAGGACGAATACCCCGACGACGAGAATGTCATCCTGGTTCCCGAGTCGCGCATTCCCTACGAGGTCATCGTGACCACGATGGACGCCTCTCGCGAGGACCCGGACACCAAGGGAGACAACGGCCAGGCCCGTGAGCTCTTCCCCTTCGTCGTCATTGCCGGCGGCGCCCAGTAGGAGAGACGCATGGCCCTCAAGAAGAAGAAACGACGCCCGGTGAAGGACGAGCTGGCCATCACCTCGATGATGGACATGATGACCATCATCCTGGTCTTCCTGCTCAAGTCCTACAGCACCAACGACGTCTCCGTGGCTGCCTCCGCCGACCTGCAGCTCCCCAGCTCCAGCGCCGCGAAGGCACCCGAGCTCTCCGTCAACCTGGTCGTCAGCAAGAGCCAGATCGTCGTCGACGGCGTTCCGGTCCTGAACCTGACGATGGTGCCCGACGAAGAGACCGGCGAGGACTTCCTCGCCGTGCCGGAGGACGAGAAGAAAGGCCAGATGATCACGCGGCTGTACGACCGCCTCCTGGAGAAGGCCGAGCAGTCCAAGGCTCTCGGCGAAGCCTCCGGAAGCATGGAGCACGAGTTCAAGGGACGCATCCTCCTGCAGTGCGACAAGACCTTGCCTTTCTCGGTCATTCGAGAGGTCATGTACACGGCTGGCCAGGCGCAGTTCGGTGAGTTCAAGTTCGTCGTCTACAAGACGGAGTAGGTCTCCGCCGTCTTCTGGCGATGCGGGCGCTCGGGACAATCCCGGGCGCCCGCTGTCGCCTCTGGGCTTCCCTCAAGCACCGTCGTTCGGAGGCCGTAGAGGTGGCTGGGTAAGAGGCGCCTCGCCTCCGCCCAGAGCCTCCTGAACCTGCTACACTTGAAGTGATGTCGTCCACCGAGCTGATTTCCGTGAACCACGTCCGGAGAAGGTGGTCAACAGCAGGGAGGAGCGTGGCCGTGCAGGTCTACTTCCAGTCCGTCGATGCCATCCCGGGGAACGAGTCGTAATGGCCCAGTCGAAGCGTCAGCAGCAGCACAAAGTCCTTCGCATCGGCGTCGTCCAGGACGGCAAGATCGTCCAGGAACGGCTGATAAAGGCGAACGAAGCCGTCACCGTGGGCGAGTCGACGAAGAACACCTTCGTGTTCCCGCCCACGACGCTCCCTCGCCGTTTCCAGCTGTTCCAGTCCCGCAAGGGCGGCGGCTACATCCTCCACTTCACGGAGGAGATGCACGGCAAGGTCAGCTACAAGAACGCCATCGTTCCGCTCGAGCAGCTTCGCGTGCAGGGCGACGCGGTCCGCAAGGGCAGCGACTACGTCCTGCCCCTGAACGAGAACAACCGCGGCAAGGTGTCGATCGCCAACGTCACGATCCTGTTCCAGTTCGTGCCGCCGCCGCCGGAGCCGATGCGCGCCGGCGCCCAGATGGACTTCCGTCCTCGCTTCATCGACGAGGACGACCCGGTCTTCTACGGCTTCCTCGGGCTCTTCAGCGCCCTGGCGACCGTCTTCATGATCTACGTGTACACGACCGAGCCCGTCGAGCGCGTCGCGCTGGACGAGATCCCCGATCGCTTCACGCAGATCATCCTGGAACCAGAGGAGCCAAAGGAGATCCCCGAGCCGGAGGTGGACCCCGACGCTGACGGTCTCGAGGCGGACGAAGCGGAGAAGGACGAAGTCCCCGAGGAGGACGACCCGGACAAGGGCGAGAAGGCCGAGGTGGTGGAGGAGCCAACCGCAGAGGAGCTGGCGGCAGCAGAGGCCGAGCGCCTGCGCCAGCTGGAGGCAGAGGTCGAGGCCAACCCGCTGTTGTCGGCCATCATCGGCACGCGCGGCGAGTCAGGCACTGACGACCGGGTGCAGGATCTGTTCGGCGACTCCGACTTCGCGGGACAGGATCTGGACTCGGCGCTGGCCAACGTCACCGGGGCCGAGATCGCCACCAGCGCGAAGCTCGAAGCCAAGGAGGGCAAGGGCGGCAGCAGGACTGACGCGGACATCGGCGACCTCAAGGGCGCCGAGACTGGCTCCGTCGGCGTGGGCTCCGCCCCGGCGACGAAGGTCAGCGGTAGCCTCTCGGTCGGCGCCGTCGACGACTACCTCGAGGAAGGCGACGCCACCTCGGTGTCCAAGGTCGTCCGCAAGTACTCGGGCCAGGTCAAGTACTGCTACGAGTCCCAGCTCAAGGCCAACCCCTCGCTCAACGGACGCGTCGAGGTCAGCTTCACGATCAACGACGGGCGTGTCGTGAACTCCTCGATCTTCGCCAACACGACCGGGAGCGACTCCCTCGGCAAGTGCATCGCCGGAAAGGTCCGGACCTGGCGCTTCCCCGAGGAGATCGTGGGTGACGTGATCTACCCCTTCATCCTCACGCCCTCGAACTGAGACCCTCATAGGGGGACCCCTGCAGGTCCCCCTACGCGCCTTCGGCGCTTACCCCCCCGGCGGCTCTGCGCCTCGCTGTCGCTTCGTTGCCTGGTTCGGCGACCCCCCGCAGGTCCCCCTACGTGCCTTCGGCGCTTACCCCCCCGGCGGCTCTGCGCCTCGCTGTCGCTTCGTTGCCTGGTTCGGGTCACCCTTGCAGGTCCCCCTACGTGCCTTCGGCGCTTACCCCCCCGGCGGCTCTGCGCCTCGCTGGCGCTTCGTTGCCCGGTTCGGG
>PVBE011065357.1_pt1 | contig 82248 bp, 67 predicted proteins | sample 1631181 | NCBI WGS metagenome assembly PVBE01 (sample SAMN08397723, study PRJNA350692) | Marine metagenome, whole genome shotgun sequencing project. | isolation source: water | place: Pacific Ocean | collected 2012-04 | reverse complement strand
TCTACGGGTCTATCTGTTGAAGGACCTGATCGACCGATTAGAGAGCGGTGCCATGGCAGATTGTGGCTAAGCTTGCGCCGACGCATCACCCTTAGATATCAACCATGACTCCCAACGGACCTAGTCGTAGACCGTACGGTCTGGGCATTCCGCGGCAGCTGGTATTGCTGGCGACGGCAGTCGCAGTGCTGATGGGCTTCTTGTACACACTCTCACCGGTGAGTGTGTGGTGTGGTGTGGGAGTCGTGGGGCTCTTTATGTGGGCCGGCACTGGGCTGCCGGATCGTGAACGGCGGTGGCTTCTCAGCCTGTTGGCGGTAGCACTGGGCTTGCGGCTTCTCGTCGTTATTGGCCTGTTCCTGCTGACGGACCCGGACCAGCGCCCGCTGGTGAGCTTTTTCTTCGATGGCGACGGGATATATCTGAAACAACGCTCAATGTTTTTTCGGAACTGGTGGCTGGATGTTCCAATCCATCAGGCCGATCTTAATGTTGCATTTAACGACTACGGCTGGACGGGTTATATCTACGTGCTCGCTTATCTTCAGTATCTTTTTGGACCGGCACCCTTCGGGGTCCACCTGTTCAACATTCTGTTGTTTCTAACTGCTTCAGTGGCGCTGTACCGTCTGGTGCGAACGGCGTATATCCCGGCCGCGGCCCTGGTTGGTTTGACGCTGCTACTCTTTCTCCCGACCCTGTTTGCGTGGTCGATCTCGGCCTTGAAAGAATCGTTTCACCTGTTTGTTGGCACGGCAGCACTTATTGCCGCGGTCGGGATGGTGCGGGGCCGAGGTTGGGTCAAACTTCTTGCGGTCGTCGGACTTGTGGCTGCGATGGGGGTACTTGCGACGATTCGAGGAGGCGCGTTCGAAATTATGGCTGCTGGGCTCGCGGGTGGGATGCTGGTGAGGGTGCTGACCCTAAAGAAGTGGGTTGTGGTTGCCACGCTGGTCTGTCTCGGTGCGGGGCTGTTCGTCGTGAGTCGTAGGCCTGACTTAATAGATCGCGCGACGAGTCCGATTTTCGGTGGTAGGTCCGTGCGAGCACTTATCATACCTGTCCTCCGACGAACGGCAACGGTTCATCTGTCACACGCCATTTCACCTGGACATGGGTACAGGCTCCTAGACGACTCGTTCTATACGACAACTAGCCTCTTACGTGCATCCGCAATTGATCCAGGAAGTCCAGATAAGGCTGTTGCGACCCTGACGCTCCAGGAACTCACGCGATACGTCGTTCGGAGTGCGGTCGCGTTTCTGGTGGTGCCACTACCCTGGGACGCCGTGTCGTGGAGCGAACTCATCCTGGTGCCCCAACAGGTCGCATGGTATCTGATGGTGCCGTTGGCCCTGGTGGGTGTTGTCGCCGGACTTCGGCGAGACGTGTTAGTCACTTTGCTCTTAGTGAGCTACATTGTGGTTGCGGCTGTGCCCATTAGCCTGAGCAATGGAAATATCGGCACACTGGTACGACATCGAGACACGGTTGTGCCGTTCATTGTCTGGTTGAGTGGCTTGGGTGCGGTTTCTCTGACGGGATGGCTTGCCTCTCGTCGTTGGTTGCATACCGGTGATGTAACTGTTGAGGAAAACGAGCTACGGCAAAGGGAATTCACGGCAAGATGATGGGTTCTGACCACTCCCGACCTTGCGGAAAATCCAGACCATTTGGTCAGCAGCCTATGACCGATGGATACCGCAAGAATATTCTTAATGAAAAATGGTGATGATGAACGAGTTCTACTCCAGGACTAACGATTGAAGGAATAAGGGACGAGTGCGAGGCCAAACGGTGTATTCTAGTTAGGCGAGGGAACTATGGCTTTTGTCAATCAATTTTATGATGTTGTGCTGGTTGAAACTCCGGCTGAGCATCTTGTCGAAGCCAATGATCAGCCGCCTTATCCTGCTATTGGAGTGGCCTATATAGGAAATTACTTAGAGAAGGCCTGTTCTATTACTCCGGCTGTTATTGACCCACGTTTAGGTAGGATGACAGTTCGGGCAACAGTGGATCAGGTTATTTCGATGAAGCCAAAAATTCTTGGCTTATCCTCAATGACTTACAACGTTGGGGTTGCCGCTAGGATTTCCGAGGAGGTGAAAAAGCACCTTCCGGGAGTGGTTACTGTTCTCGGGGGATTTCATGCGGCAGCATTACCCGAAGAAACTCTAAGAGAATATCCGACGTTTGATTTTGTGGGCGTAGGAGAGGGTGAAGTTCTCTTTTCCAAGCTGGTCGAGGCCACTCTATCTAACAAGGGTACGACTCTTCAAATTCCTGGTTTATGGCACAGGGATAAAGAGGATGGGCGAATAGTCAACCAAGGGCGAGGCGAAATTCCTCCTACGTTGGATGAACTTGGAGAGCCGGGTTGGCACTTATTAGATCAAGATATTATCAAGAAAAATTGTACCGATATGGTCTTAATGACCATGAGGGGATGTCCTTTTTCCTGCGTGTTCTGTGCAAGGCCTTATGGTCAGATAGTACGTAAGAGAAGGGCTGATTTAGTCGTAGATGAGATTGAAAGAAGCTGCGAACGCTATGGTGTGAAAATTTTTGAATTTTGGGATGAAACTTTTACTGTCGATAAGAAGCACACACAAGAAATTTGCAAAGAGATCATAGCGAGAAATTTGAAGATTTCGTGGAGAAGCATGACTCATGCAAACACGCTTGATGTAGAGACTGCGAAGTTAATGAAGGAATCCGGTTGCATGCTTGTTGCCCTCGGAGTGGAGTCTGGCGATCCGACCATACTCAAGCAAATGGGCAAGAACGTGACCAAGGAAAGAGTAGTAGAGGCGCGAAATGTCTTGAAACAGGTGGGTATAAGGGTGAGAGGGCTTTATATTTTTGGCCATCCCCATGAGACGTTTAAGACAATTTTTCGGACAGTACGATTTGCAACAAAATTAAATGCCGAGGAAACTTGTATTGGCATCTTAGTTCCTTACCCCGGCACCGAAACCTATCAAATGGCATTAAAGGGTGAAGGTGGCTACCGAAAAATGTCTTTAAAGTGGAGTGATTACAATAAACAGATTGGTAATGCCATTGAATTAAAGAATATTTCAAGAAGACAATTAGAAATGTGTCAGCTGCTGGCCTATTTCTGGCTCTTCATCGTTCGCGGCAAGTGGTCTGAGCTGTATAAAACGACTACCGCAAGTAACCAAGGCTTTATTTGGAGAGCGGTGTTATCCATTGTAATTAAGATTCTAAATCCAACTGGTAAGACCTATAGGAAGTGGTTCTCGAATTCGGGCACGGTTTCGCAACACATGAAGTAATTCGCAAGCCAGAGTTGTTTTTTACACGCCCATGGCCGGCTCCGCGTCAGCCGTAACGTTCCTCGAGGCGTCTATCGTTCCACCCATATCGGCAGCCTTGAAGCAACGCTCTTTGCTGTCTCGCAATACGTAGTTGGATATTTCACGTGCTTGGTCAGAAAACACTTCTCGTTAATCCGCCACTCGTTGATGGCATTCGCTTCACGCGCCAGGGTCGTTGCCAGGAGCGGGAAGACGTACTCGGGACGACCAAGCCTCCATATACGCTGGTATTGCTGGCTTCATTGCTGAGAGAGGCTGGCTGTGAGGTTCGCCTAATCGACCAGACGGCCGAGAATCTATCAACCGCTGACCTCATCGCGCGTCTTGACGCTGAGGGTTTCGTTCCGACGATCATAATCTTCTGCAGCACGACCCCTACGCTGGAAGCTGACGCAGCCGAGATGCGCACGCTCAAGGCACACTGGAGGGTGCCGATATTTTGCTTCGGGTCTCACGCCTCCTGCGCCCCAGAACTCTCGATGGAAAAGGCGCCTGATATTGACGGGATGTTTGTTGGTGAACCGGAAGACGGCGTGGTTCAGCTCGCGGGTTTGGATTCCCTCGCCGAAGCCGACCTTGTTCCGAGCCTGACTTTCCGACAGAAAGGTGAAGTTATACCCTGCAAGTCGACTGGGACATATGCCGGCTTTACGGAGATGCCGTATCCGGCATGGGACCTCTTGCCGCTGAACCAGTATCGGCTTCCCCTAACGGACAAGCCCTACGTGCTTATTGAGAGTAGTCGTGGTTGTCCATACACGTGCGAGTTCTGCGTGGTGCCTCTCCTCCAGGGTCACATTTTTCGTGAACGTGATGCGACTGTTCTGGTTGATGAGATTGAACGGACACAGCGAGAACTTGGCATTGAGTATTTCTACATCTGGGGCGACACGGTGACACTCAATGTCAAGACGTTTAGTCGGTTTTGTGATGAGCTTATCGAACGCGACCTGGGTATTAAATGGTTCGGCAATTCTCGTGCGGACAGCTTAACCGACGAGGCGTTCGTCCACCGGCTCAAGCGATCAGGGTGCTGGATGCTCTCTATGGGGATTGAATCAGAGTCCGACGAGCTTCGGGTTGATATGGTCAAGCGCCTCGAAGCAAAGAATATCCGGACCGCAGTCGAGAACCTTCGAAAAGCTAACATCAAATCGTTCGGCTTCTTCATCTTTGGGTTTCCTGGTGATACTCCAGAAACTCTTGAGCGCACCATACAATACGCGCTGGACCTCGACCCGGACTTTGCCAATTTTTACCCGGCTGTTCCATACCCGGGGACGGAGCTCTATGAAAAGTGTCGCCGGATGGGTCTCCTGGCAAGTGACGAGTGGTCCAAGATGGAGTACTCGTTCTATCTTCTGGAGGGAAACGGACTCGACGAGAGGATTGTAATGAGTTCAATCAACAAGGCTCGTCGGCGCTTCTTTCTCAGGTTCCGGTACATCAGACGTCACTTTGGAGACATCCTTCGTCTCATATACACCAAGCGAGCGCTTACATGGCAGGTGGCGAGGCGATTATTGCTTAACGAGCGAACAAAATAACCGGCGGGACGTCCAGTGGAGCCATCGTTGGACGCTGATTGCTGGCCTTGCATGGAGTCGACAGTGGATAGTAGGCAAGTGCATGTCGCCATTTGGTTTGGGTCTATGCTGGGGGCGGTAGCTGGCGATAGCTAGGCTGTGGACGGTCACGCTTGGTGAGAAGCTGATAGACGAACAGATTGCCTAACTGCCGGAGATACCTGAGTGTCTCGTGCGCGTTCATTTTGCTCTCGCCGATTATGCGGTTGGTAAACACATACGGAAGTTCTACGACCGCGTGTGCGTGGCCACGTACGAGGAGTTCAAGGCAAATCTTAAAGCCCACTGCCGAGAGCTGTGTGTTGTGGATGACAGGGCGTTTCACGAGAAAGAACCCCGAGGTAGCGTCACGAACAGGGGTCAAAGGTCGAGCCAAGCGGCAACCCAAACGCGACAAGATCAAGCGAGAAGTCGACCATCCCCGTGTGCTACCCCCAGGAATGTATCGACTGGCTACTACGAAATCAGCATCTTTACGGATTTCGTCGAGCATGTGGGGGAGAAGTGCTGGTGGATGACCGAAGTCGGCATCCATGACACCGAGCACATTGCCTTGCGCCGCAGAAAATCCCTTTATGACGGCACTTCCGAGACCAAGTTTGCCAGGCCGATGTATGACCTTCACGTTGTCGTCCTGCTGTGCCAGCTGGTTGGCGACTTCGCCCGTTCCATCTGGCGAATTGTCGTCCACGACGATGACCTCTCCGCGAATGCCTGCGCTCCGAAAGGTGCTGGTGATGGTGTGGATCAATTCGGCGAGCCGCTCGCGCTCATTGTAAGTGGGAATTACGACTGAGAGGTCCATATCTCTCAGTCACTATAAGCCATCCTGTGATTTGCCGACACCAACGAACGCGGTGCTGCTGGGTACTACCCGGCAATGCCATTGGGTATTGGTTACGGGGCCTGCATGTTCAGCGTGAAGACCTTATGGCGACGCTCCCTTGGGCGCACTGCTCTACGGATTGGATAGAAGTGGGTGTATAGCGTGTTGAAAGAACCATTCGATCACGAGATGCCTTCAGGGAAATCCCTAGCGATCCTCAATGTGATTCCCACGCTTGGGGTTGGCGGTGCAGAGCGCTGGCTAACTACTCTTGGTCCGGCTCTCCAAAAGCGCGGACACGAATTTCACGTGGCGGCGCTCTGGGCTCCCTATAACCTCGAGCAAGAACTTGAAGCGTCTGGAATCCAAGTCTTCAGGCTCAACGTGCCGCACCGTCGTCTGTTTCCCATTGCGATTGCGAAACTACGAGCGCTCATACGCCGGAATCGATACGACATTGTGAATGGCCACCTCTTATTTGGAAGTCTATATGCCCGGTTTGCCGCTACGTTTGCACGTGGACCAGCTCGGGTGGTCAGTACGATGTACAACTTGGGCTACGACAGTTATCCAGCCAAGAGCATCTACAGGAGGTTAGGAAAATACTTAGATGGGTGGAGCGCCAGACGGTTCGACGACTTAGCGATCTGTGTGAGCCACGGCGTGGAAGCGCATTACCGGAAGCACCTTGGCTTGGCAAAAACATTCGTTTTACCACTTGGAATCTCACCAGAAACCATCATCGGTAAATCCACGCGGGATCGAGATGAGCTGCGACGTTCGCTGGGCATAGACAACTCATTCGTGATTGTAAACCCTGCCCGCTTCGTACCGGAAAAGGGCCATCGGTACTTGCTTGAAGCGCTTCGCATCTTGAAAACGGTTCATGGACTCACGCCGCAGGTGCTTGCTATCGGCGGAGGGTCTCTTCGCCCGGTGATTGAGGAGGCTGCGCGGGAGCGGGGGATAGTAGCCCAGGTCGCATTCTTGCCGGCTCTTCCGCAGCAACACCTATTGGAATACATGCGGGCGGCGGACCTCATGGTTCTTCCGTCGACCCACGACGGTTGCCCAACCGTTGTCCTTGAGGCGATGGCACTTGGTATTCCAGTTGTCGCAACTGCCGTTGGGGGTATCGTTGATCAAGTGGATCCTGACGTCTCCGGGCTGTTGGTGCCCCCGGCTGACGCAGAGTCTCTTGCCGACGCTCTTCAACGCATCATGAATAACCAAGAGCTGAGGGAACAACTGGCCCACACGGCCAAGCGGCATGTCGAGCGCTTCTACGTAGCTGAGTTGGCTCAGGGCTACGAAGCCCTCTGTATGCAACTCTTGACAAAAGGGCGGGCGGGGACACCCAGTACGACCAGTGTGCCAGAAATCGGCACGTGACCGTGCTTGATGTAGCGAACCGGAGACACGGCTAGGACCATCATGCTCGAGCGGTACTTTTTCTTGAGTGGAGATAGTCGCCGGTGGGTGAAGTGTCTTCAGGAAATGTAGGTGCAATAGAAATGCCGGTCGTACGCTCGTTACTGGGCATGCCGCGGCAGCTGGTTTTGCTGGCGACGACGGTCGCAGTGCTGGTGGGCTTCTTGTACACACTTTCACCGGTGGGTGTGTGGTGTGGTGTGGGAGTTGTGGGCCTCTTTACCTGGGCCGGTCGCGGATTGCCGGGTCGTGAGCGGCGGTGGCTTCTCAGCCTGTTGGCGATAGCACTGGGCTTGCGGCTTCTCGTCGTTATTGGCCTGTTCCTGCTGACGGACCCGGACCTGCGGCCGGCGGCGAACTTCTTCTTCGATGGCGACGGGCAGGCTCTGAAGGCTCGCTCGCTGTGGCTGCGCAACACCTGGTTAGATGTTCCAATCGGGGAGATGTATTTTCGTCTAGCCTTTCAAGACTATGGCTGGTCAGGTTACCTCTACGTGCTCGCTTATCTTCAGTATCTTCTTGGGCCGGCACCCTTTGGGATTCACCTGTTCAACATTCTGTTGTTTCTGGCCGCCTCAGTGGCGCTGTACCGTCTGGTACGAACGGCGTATACCCCGGCCGCAGCCCTGGTTGGTTTGACGCTGCTACTCTTTCTCCCGACCCTGTTTGCGTGGTCGATTTCAGCCTTGAAAGAATCGTTTCACCTGTTTGTTGGCACGGCGGCACTCATTGCCGCGGTCGGGATTGTGCGGGGTCGTGGCCGGCTGCAACTCCTTGCGGTCGTCGGTCTTGTGGTTGCGATGGCGGTACTCGCGACGATTCGAGGGGGCGCATTTGAGATCATGGCTGTTGGTCTGGCGGGTGGGATGTTGGTGAGGGTGCTGACCCTAAAGAAGTGGGTTGTGGTTGCCACGCTGGTCTGTCTTGGCGCGGGGCTGTTCGCCGTGAGTCGCATCCCCGATCTCCAGGCTCGCGTGACAGATCCAGTCACGACCGTTCTTCGAACAACCGCGCAGACGCATTTGGGCCACACGTTTACACGAGGCCATGGGTACAAGCTGCTGGACGACTCGTACTATAAAAGGTATTTCACCGACGGCAGTAACATCCATTTAATGCGTTACCCCGACCTCGTTGAGATGCTGACGCCTGGGGAACTCACGCGATACGTCGTTCGGAGTGCGGTCGCGTTTCTGGTGGTGCCGCTACCTTGGGATGCCGTGTCGTGGAGTGAAATCGTTCTAGTGCCCCAACAGGTCGCATGGTATCTGATGGTGCCGTTGGCCCTGGTGGGTGTTGTCGCTGGACTTCGGCGAGACGTGTTGGTCACCTTGCTCTTGGTGAGTTGTATTGTGGTTGCGGCCGTGCCCATCGGTCTGAGCAATGGAAACGTCGGCACACTGGTGCGGCATCGAGACACGGTTGTGCCGTTCATTGTCTGGTTGAGTGGCTTGGGTGCGGTTTCTCTGACGGGATGGCTTGCCTCCCGTCGTCGATTGTCTCTTGGTGAGGTGAGTGTTGAGAGGGAAGGTCTGAGTTGAGGATGAAGGCAACGGTTGGAACGGAGAGGGACTTGTGCGCCGTCGTATTGTGGTTGGCTTAACGGCATCGACTCTCATGGGGGTGGTCTTTCTTGTTGCCATGATGCCAGTGGCGACTCAACAGGGGATCAACTACGAAGTTTCGACCCACCATGTATCGCTTCATCAGAAAGTTTTCGATTTTGTCTATCGGTCTAACCACTATCAGTTACTTGCTGATGAGGCTACCCTAGGTACGTCGACTGACCAGGAGCGAGTGCTTGCTGTTTTCGACTGGACACAGCGAAATATTCCTCGGACTCCTAAAGGATGGACGGTTGTCGACGACCATATCTTGAACATCATCATCCGCGGCCATGGCACGGCAGACCAGCGCGCGGATGTATTCACGACGCTGAGCACGTATGCAGGCGTTCCAGCTTTCTGGGCGAAGGTAAGGCTTCAAAAGTCACAGGACGGCATCATCCTGTCCTTTGCGTTGGTTGATGGCCGCTGGGTGGTGTTCGATGTGGACAACGGAGTCGCGTTCCGTAACGACCGGGGTGATTTGGCGACCTCAGGCGATCTACGCAATCGGCGAGACCTCATACCTTCGAGGTTATATGACCTGAAGGTTGGAGGCACCCCATACCCTCGATTCTTGGAGCATTTGCAGCGTCCGCCAGTACCGAACCCTCTTCGCGCAGAGTTGCAGATGTCAGGGCAGCGATTACGGTATGAGTTGAGACGCGTGCTAAGTGTAGGGGAGAGCGATGGATTTCAACGGTAAGGTCATTCTAATCACAGGTGGGACAGGGTCATTTGGGCAAAAGTTTCTAGAGACGGTTCTGGAGCGGTATGAACCGCGAAAGGTCATTGTCTTTAGTCGTGACGAGTTGAAACAGTCCGAGATGGCCAGGGAATTCGGTGGACCGAACGTCCGCTACTTCATTGGCGATGTGCGTGACTTGGACCGCCTCAAGCGTGCCATGCATGGTGTTGACGTAGTGGTCCACGCGGCGGCAATGAAACAGGTGCCAGCGTGTGAATACAACCCCTTCGAGGCTGTTAAGACCAATGTGCTAGGTGGGGCGAATGTGATCGAAGCATCCATTGATGCTGGCGTCAACAAAGTTCTCGCTATCAGTACGGACAAAGCAGTGAACCCCGTCAACCTGTATGGAGCGACGAAGCTCTGCACCGAGAAACTGTTCGTGCAGGGAAATTCCTACGTTGCCGAGGGTGGCACACGTTTCAGTTGTGCTCGGTATGGCAACGTTGTGGGAAGCCGCGGGAGTGTGATCCCACTGTTTGTTGAGCAACATCAGAGTGGAACCATTACCGTTACCGACGAACGGATGACGCGCTTCTGGATCACCTTGCAGCAGGGTGTGGACTTTGTCATTCAGAGTCTGGGCGTGATGGAGGGCGGTGAGATTTTCGTGCCTAAGATTCCCAGTATGCACATTCTTGATCTTGCCAAGGCCGTTGCACCAGGGAGTCAGGTTGAATTCCGAGGGATTCGGCCCGGGGAAAAATTACACGAGGTGCTCGTCTCAGAGGATGAGTCCCACCATACGCTTGAGCACGAGAAATTCTTTGTCATCACACCGCTCCATTCTTGGTGGCGCAGTGACAACTGGCAAAATGGCCAGCCGGTGCCCACCGGGTTTCGATTTAGTAGCGACGCAAATACGCAATGGCTCTCGGTGGACGACTTACGCGCGTTGGTAGATGACATTACGCAAGATTTATGACCTCTAACCCTCGGCGGGACACGCCTCTGGCAATTCACGGTGGCCCTCCTGTCCGTAAAGCGCTATTGCCGTATGGCCGACAGACGCTAACTGAGGCAGATGTGGCTGCGGCAACGGAGGTGTTGCGCTCGGACTGGCTTACCACGGGTCCGAAGGTTGCAGAATTCGAAGAGGCGATAGCCGACTACGTTGATGCGCGGCACGCAGTGTCATTTAGTTCTGGGACGGCAGCACTTCATGCCGCTGTACTTGCTGCTGGACTCAAGCCTGGTGACGAGGCGATTACAACGCCGCTTACATTTTGCGCGACTGCCAATGCGGCGCTTTACGGCGGGGGCACACCGGTCTTTGCTGATGTTAGGGACGAGACCCTGACGATCGATCCGAAAGAGGTCGAACGCCGTATCACGCCGAGAACGAAGGCGCTTTTACCCGTTGACTATGCAGGTCAACCGGCGGACCTTGATGCGCTGTTGGCCCTTGCGGATCGTCATGAGTTGCTCGTTATCGAGGATGCAGCGCATGCGTTGGGCGCTAAGTATCGAAGTCGTATGGTGGGGTCCATTAGTCACATGTCTGTGTTCAGTTTCCATGCGGTCAAACACTTGACGACGGGTGAGGGGGGCATGGTCACGACGAATAACTCTGATTTTGCGCAGCGGCTCCGCGAGGTTCGAAACCACGGGATAGATAGCGATGCTCGTGCACGCCAGGCCGCTGGACACTGGCATTATGAGATGACGACGCTCGGGTTCAATTATCGGCTGACTGATATTGCGTGTGCCTTGGGCCTTGCACAGCTTCCGCGTCTATCTGCTAACTTGGCTAGGCGACGAGCGATCGCCGTGCGCTATGGAAAGGCGCTAGCCACTGTTCCTAGCCTGACGCTGCCGATTGTGGCGGCTGATGTGACCTCTGCTTGGCATTTGTATCCCGTGCGTGTCGATGCCTCAATCGATCGAGCCGAAGTATTTAATGCGCTGCGGGCAGAAGGTCTAGGCGTAAATGTACACTACATACCAGTTCACCTTCACCCGTATTACCGTAGCCGATTCGGCTACAGGGGTGGCGAGTTTCCGATCGCGGAAACCGCGTCCGGTCGGCTCATTAGCCTGCCGATGTTTCACGGGATGACTGACGAAGACGTCGACGATGTGATCTTCGCTGTAGAAAAAGTAATGAACTACTTTTAACCTGGGGATTATGATTGTGGAGAGTTCCGAAGGCCGTTCCACAGCGCCTCGGCAATCCGAAAGTCCTCCTCAGTATCGATGTCTACCGTCTGGAGTTTGCTCGGCAGTTCGATGAGCCTGACAGTGTTCCAGTCCCAGTAAGTACCTTCACGAAACAAGTACTCTTTACTGAAGAAGTAGAGCGCATGCGCAAACTCCAAGACGGGCTTGACGGTCTTGGTATTGATGGTGTGGGCAGTAATGTCAAAGTTCAGTGGGTGGCGGTCGAGGGACAGTAAATGATTTGTCTTCCGGATAACGCCGAATGCAGGCTGTGAGTCGTTAGCTATGCAATCGTCAAGAAACGACGTAATGGTGTCGAGTTCTAAAAATGGTAGTGAAGCATTGACGCAAAGGAAGTGTGTGAACTCGAGCGGTTGCAGGAACGAGAGGATCTCGACAATGGGTTCGTCGATCGTAGCCGACCGTTCATCGCGTTGCACGAATCGGACGCCATGGTTATTACAGAGTGAACGAAACTCTGGTTCATACCCAGCAAAGAACGTGGGTTGGTGGCAGCGCGCGAATTTCGTGAGGAGGATGTCGGTCAAGGTGGTGCCGGCGAGCGGTCGCAGCATCTTATTCGGGCACCGCTGGCTGTCCGTTCGCCCGAAGGAGAAGATGGCGACGTCTGTTGTGGGTGGATTGCTCATACCGGTCATCCTACTCTCTGCGCCCATCAAACTGGTGAATAACAACGCCCAATAATTCTAGAGAATGCTGATCCTAGATCAACAACGGCTGAAGGGGATGAGAGATTTTCTGAGGTATCTTGATTCAGCCAGAGATGGCCGATGACCGTTGGCGCGATAGTGCAGGCCCGCTTAGGCTCGACGCGGCTTCCTGGCAAAGCCTTGCTCGACATCGCGGGGACTTCGATGGTCGCAAGAGTACTCGACCGAACCCGTCGAGCACAGACCATCGACCGCGTGATCTTAGCGACCACCACCACCTCTCAGGACGATCGGCTCGTGGAATACGTGCGTGGACTACCGGTTGAGGTTTACCGAGGGGATGAGGATGATGTCCTGGACCGCTACTACCAAACAGCCGAGCACTACGCGCTGGATGTTGTGGTCAGGATTACATCCGATTGTCCTTTACTTGACCCAGGTCTCATTGACCAAGTTGTTCAGCCTCTCCTCGATTCGTTGTCAACAGTGGATTTCTCGGCGAACACTCTAGTGCGAACTTTTCCTCGTGGTCTCGACGTTGAAGCCGTGACTTCGACTGCGTTGAAACGTGTCTGGCGGACAGCGAAGGCGCCGCACCAGCGGGCGCATGTGTTCCCATACGTCGACGAGCACCCCGAGGAGTTTTCAACCGTGAGTATCACCGATGAGATTGATCGCTCCTGGATGCGCTGGACTGTGGATTTCGAGGAGGATTTAACCTTTGTTCGCCAGGTCTGCCGCTTTCTTGAGACTCAAGAATTCACGTGGCGAGATGTGCTGATGCTGTTAGAACGGCAGCCTGAGTTGCTGCGGATCAATGAGATGGTGCGTCAGAAATCTGCGCACGACCTTTGATATTGCAATGAATCACTCCAGCGAAGGGACCAGGGTATGACTATTCTCGTCATTGCTGCGCATCCTGATGACGAAGTTCTCGGGTGCGGTGGCACGATTGCTCGTTACGCTAATGAAGACGATGTCCATATCGCTATTCTTGGCGAGGGGGTCAGTTCCAGATACGAGCAACGAACCGACGTGCCCGCGGCGCAGCTCCAGAAGCTCCAGGCGGACGCCAAAGCGGCGGCGGAGGTTCTGGGTGCGCGGTCGGTGTCGTTTTGCGGACTGCCGGATAACCGATTCGACGAAGTTGGGTTACTAAACCTCATCAAACCGGTTGAGAAGTGGGTGGAAACATTTAGGCCCGATGCCATCTATACACACCATCCTGGTGATTTGAATATCGATCACAGTATGACGTTCCGAGCTGTGCTTACAGCTACCCGTCCAGATGCTTCTAGAGTGAGTGTGCCTAATCTTTATACCTTCGAAGTGCCGTCGTCGACCGATTGGGCCTTCCAACGGGTGTCGCCGGTGTTTCGGCCAAACGTATTCGTGGACATTAAGGATTCCCTCGACTGTAAGATCACCGCCATGCAGTGCTATGAAAGTGAGCGACGTGAAGCACCACACCCCCGCTCGCCAGAAGTGTTGCGGGCTGCGGCTACGCGGTGGGGTTCCACGGCAGGAATGTCGTGTGTTGAGGCCTTCGAGTTGATTCGGTCGGTGAGGTAGGACGTTCTGTCTAACGGTGAGGCAACTGGTGGAACTCTGGCATGAGTAGCAAGTTGGCGATTGTGTTTTGTGTCCATCACAAACCTTGGCTCATGATGGCCACTCTTTTGACCACGGTGACACAAGACCGCTTGGATGCTGATTTCTACTTCGTCTACAACCTAGGGGATGGAACGAGTGCTCGAGAGTCATATCGGGAATACGAGCAGATCGCGACTACTTTGGGGGTAAACCGAAAACTCAGTCCATTCGACGAGCGAGTTCGCGAAGTATGCCGACTTCGTCGCACTCGAATCTTTGAGTTGGAATACGAGAATGATCACGGGTTAGATTCTGGCGCTTGGTACAAGTTCATTCGCGAAGGACACTGGCGTGCTTACGAGCGCGTGCTCTTTTTGGGTGAAGGGGCCATTCTGGCCCACCCACGGCTACTCTCGGCGTTAGTGGATTTTACGGAACGCCGCCACGTGCATTTTGTCGCATCCGGACACGAGAAAAGACGGATACCTCGGGACGTCGCGGAGGGGTGTCACGCGAGAGATGTCGAGACATCGCCGATAGGGCGGTTTTACGGACAACAATTTGTTGAGACATTCAGGATTTTCTGTCGCGATCCCAAGTTCAAAGTTCTCTATGAGCGATGGGGTTCAGATTTCTCTATCGAGACCGAGAACCACGTGCCGAATGTGTCCCAAAGGGGAGCGCTCCCGCGCCTCATGAGGGCTCGGATCCAGCAGAAGTGGGGCTCGCCCTTTACTCACCCACACGTTTCGTGGCCTGGACGAACCGTCCGACGGATTCCGCTGGTATTCGATAGATGGGCTTCACAGGCGAGTATGTGGGTCGGGCACACTGTCAAGGATACCGGTGGTCCTGTCTTGGCTTACCACAATGGCATACCCCAAGTGGTGACAGAGTCAGATGCTGAGCATGGCGTGCACTTTCACCGTGAGCGTGGCCCTGAGTGGTTTGGATGTGCGGCCCTTCACCTGTTGTCCCGTGATTTTCTATTGCGTTTGAGTGAAAAGCTGGATCAGTTTGAGATGTACGACGCTCTAGACATGCCATTTGCGGGTTCTCCGCTCGAACATATCTGGGGCTTCCTACCGGCCTGGTTAGGCTTTGAGAAATGGTTCACGGACGGATTTCACCGGGTACGCAAGCAGTTCACGACGTATCAGCGCGAAGACTATCCACCGGAAATGGCTGGTTATATTAATCGCTATCACCGGGGGCGACTAGTGGTTGGCTGGCACGAGGACCACCTGAAACTCCAGGCATGGCGGTCGGACTTGGGCGACCTACGGCAGGTTTTACCCGCCGCGTACTTTTAGGCACTCTTGGCAAAAGGAGCAGTTCTTGATCATCATTGCGGAGATCGGTATTAACCACAACGGCAGCGTTCATCTTGCGCACGAGTTAATCAGGCAAGCCAAGGCTGGGGGCGCTGACATCGCCAAGTTTCAATTTTATGATCCATACAAAGTGTTTGGGCCAGACGGCACTTATCCAGACCCCGAAGCGCTCAGCCAAGCTCTAACTGTGCAGTTCGGTTTTGACCAGGCGGCGCAACTTAAGACTTGGTGCGAGCAGGAGGGCATTGAGTTCATGGCTTCAGTGTTCGACCTCGAGCGATTCAAGTGGATGGAATCCCTCGGCGTTAGCCGGCACAAGGTTGCGAGCCGTGTCGTGCAAGATCGGAAGCTGTGTGAACACATTCTAGCAACCGGACTCGAGACGTTTATCTCGCTCGGGTTCTGGGATGGTCAAGGCGTACCCTATCAGCGCTCCAACGCACGATATCTGTACTGTGTTCCTAAATACCCGTGTCCCTACGAAGATATTTGCCTGCCACAAGGGTTCGCTGACTCAATCTATGAAGGATTTAGTGATCACACGATCGGTATTGAGGCAGCGCTGGTTGCGGTGGGGCGTGGTGCACGCATTATTGAAAAGCACTTTACACTTAACAAGGGACTTTCGGGACCAGACCATATCTGCAGTGCGACGCCAGATGAGTTAGGAGAACTCGTATGCCTGGCGCGTCTTATGGAGAAATTTGACTGATGAAGTCACCAGACATCTCGATTGTAATCACCAACCACAACTACGGAAAGTATATTCGCCGCTGTCTACGCTCCTTAATCAATCAAGATTTAGAGCGCAATCGCTACGAGATCATTATCGTTGATGACCACAGTACTGACGATTCCCTCGAAGCGGTAAGAACCTTCCAGGGGGCCGGCGACGTGAAGGTCATTGTTAATAAACGCAACCTAGGTGTTGGTGCCAGTTCGCGAATTGGGGTGGATAACTCCCGTGGAAAGTATTTCGTTCGGGTGGATGCGGACGATTATGTTCAGCCACCGTTTCTCTCGATGCTCTACAACTTTTTAAAGTTCTGCCCGCAATACTCTGGTGTTTCATGTGACTATTTCGTGACCGATGCCGACGAACGCATTTTGTCAGTTGAATCGTTTAGCGAAAAAGGTCTCGCGTGTGGACTGATGCTGCGGACCTCGTATCTCGAGCGCATTGGTTCGTATAACAAGAAGAAGAAAGTGTTCGAGGACGTCGACTTATTTGAACGGATCGATTCAATGAAACTCTTTCATTTGCCGGTGCCGCTCTATAACTATGTGAAGCACGACAACTCACTGACTCACCGTGCCTGACGTTTCTTCACGTGGACCGACGGCTACGCCACCTGCGTTCATGTGGCTGATCTTTCGGTATGCACGACGCCATGCTGGCATCGTCGGACTCGTTGCCGGCGTGACGCTGGTTGGCAATCTTTTCGCTGTCTTGCAGCCGGCGATTCTGGCCGCACTGCTTACAAGCCTCTCGTTAACGCCCCCTCAGGCCATCCCGGCCTCCGGGTCCTGGCTCGACCTCAACTCACTCGGCGTGCGCGTTACGGGCTTATTTCTTGGAACTGGTGCGACCGGAAACAACGTAGCGGTCTTTTTCGGGCTGCTCTTCCTACTGCAATCAACGTTGGTGGCGGGCGCTACCTACCTGGCGGACTATGGGGCTGCTTGGCTACGGACTCGCTATGCGAAGCTCATTCAACACGACTTGCTTAAGCATCTGCTGCACCAGGATATGGCTTTCTTCTCCCGGGAGCGGACAGGTGAACTCATCTCACGAGTCTCGACAGATGCGACGAATACGGCGGCCGCTCTAGGACCGCTCGTTCGGAGCCTGATTCATCACAATGTCCAGATCGTAATCTACTCGGCGTACTTGTTCAGCACTAGTGTTTGGCTAACATTTGGCTCACTGGGGTTGTTACTGCTTCAGTTCGGTCTCACACAGGTGCTCAAGAAACCGATCCGCCGTCGCACCAGGGAGCAAACTGATAGCAGTGCCGAGTTAGTTGGAGCCGTGCAGGAGGCTCTGACGAGCGTACGCGTTACCAAATCCTTTGGTGCAGAGTCGTTCGAGTTGAACAAGCTCGATGCAACAATCGACCGCGTATCCTCGGCGGTCCTGCACGAGAGTCGTATCAAGAAGGCCGAGGGGCCCACTCGGTCGGTTCTGGATGCATTCGCCGTACTGGGGATCTTTCTCATTGCCGTTCTTGAAGTCCGTGCGGGTGAGCTAACGCTTGAGGGTCTACTGCTGTTCACTTATGTCGGGAAGCTATTGATCGGTCCGATTAACCATTCGGCAACGAGCTTTCTGTGGGTGGAAGCGACAAAGGCGGCTTATGGTCGCGTCAGCGAATTACTCACCGAAAGGCCAACAATTATCGATGGGGACGTGCCAAAGACCTCGTTTGATAAGGCGATCCAAGTGCAGGGAGTTTCCTTTTCGTACGGTCGTCGCCGCGCCATTGAGAATGTGACGTTGGAGGTGCGCAAGGGTGACTTTGTCGCGCTCGTCGGCCCCAGTGGGGCGGGGAAGTCCACGCTTGCGGACCTGGTACTTCGATTATACGACCCAGAGGCTGGCACTATTCTCATGGATGGGGTCGATGTTCGAACCTACCATCAGCGAGAGTATCGACAGCTGTTCGGAGTCGTCTCGCAGGAGAATTTACTCTTTCATGACACCGTGCGGAACAATATCCGTTTTGGCCGTCCGTCACTCACAGACGCCGATTTGGAGCGGGCCGCTCGCATTGCAAATGCTCATGATTTCATCATGGCATTGCCACAGGGGTACGACACGCTGATTGGAGATCGGGGTACGCGTCTCTCGGGAGGAGAGCGGCAACGGGTGGCGATCGCGCGCGCGGTAGTGCATCGTCCCAAGATCCTGATATTGGATGAAGCGACCAGTGCGCTCGACAGTACATCAGAGCGACTCGTACAAGACGCGATCAATCGTGTTGTTTCTGAGGCAACTGCGATCGTCATTGCGCATCGGTTATCCACGGTAATGCACGCTGACCGTATTGTCGTGCTCGACCGCGGCCGGATCGAAGCCATCGGGTCACACTCAGACTTACTCGACGTCAGTCCAACTTACCGTCATTTCTGCAGTCTCCAACTCAGTGCGTTAGACATTCCTCTAACACCGAAAGAGGATGGTGCGTGAGAGGCTTAAGTTTCGGGTATCGCGTCTTTACTCGGAACACCGGTGTCTGTGTAACCTCCTGCGGGGTGGAAGTCTGCATACAGGTCGCCGTCATTGTATGAATGAGTGGTTCTATCACGGACTGGTTAGGGGATCGGCACACGCCGAAGATTGGTTAATCACGCATGAGTAAGCGAGTTTTGGTAACGGGTGGAGCTGGTTATCTTGGATCTGTTCTCTGTGAACGGCTCCTTCAGACCGGATATCAGGTCACAGTGGTTGACAACCTGCTTTACTCCCAACACGCCCTCTTTCATCTCTGCTCGCACCGGGGATTCGACTTTCATCACGGTGATGCCAGGGATGAGAAGCAGATGAATCCCTTAATTGCTGAAGCCGACGTATTGATTCCGCTGGCCGCAATTGTCGGTGCGCCTGCGTGCGACCGGGATCCAGCGTTGGCCACGTCGGTGAACCTAGAAGCCGTGCAAATGATGAATCGCCTGCGCAATAGACACCAGCTGATGATTTACCCAACCACCAACAGTGGGTATGGTGCCAAGTCGGGGAAGGTGCATTGCACCGAGGACACGCTGTTAGAGCCGATCTCGTTCTACGGAAAGATGAAAGCGCAGGCGGAAACAGAACTCCTACAGTGCAAGAACGTCATTACTCTCCGTTTAGCTACGGTGTTCGGAATGTCCCCGAGAATGCGGCTGGACTTGCTCGTGAATCATTTTGTGTATGCTGCGGTTAGTGAAGGGTATCTCGTTCTGTTTGAAAAAGACTTTAAGCGTAATTACATTCACATTCTTGATGTGGCCGACTGCTTTATGCACTGTATTGAAAATGCGGATGCCATGGTGGGTCGCTGCTATAACGTCGGACTTGACGCAGCCAATCTTTCTAAGGAAGAACTTGCTCTGAAGATAAAAGAATACGTTCCGGGGTTCTATCTGCACGCTGCTCCTGTGGGCGAGGACCCCGACAAACGAAACTACATTGTATCTAACCAGCGTTTGCGCGAGGCCGGCTTTGAGGCGCATCGCACGCTCGACCAAGGTATCCAAGAGTTGATCAAAGGTTATCGGATGCTTGCGCGGACCCCTTTGAAAAATTCGTGAGACTTCCTGACCATGATCGTTAGTCGCACACCCTACCGCATCTCATTTTTTGGAGGCGGGACAGACTACCCGACTTGGGTAAGTCAACATGGTGGGGCGGTGTTGGCAACAACCATTGACAAGTATTGCTATCTTACTTGCCGTTGCCTCCCTCCGTTCTTTGACCATAGGTATCGCGTAGCTTATTCGCAGATCGAGACGTGTCAGACCGTCGATCAGATCACGCATCCGGCCGCCCGTGCAGTGATTCGATATCTACAATGTGACCACGGTCTTGAAATTCATCACGATGGTGATTTACCCGCTCGTAGTGGCGTGGGTTCGAGCTCTGCCTTTACCGTAGGGTTGTTGCACGCGCTGCATGCCCTGGCGGGTCGTACACCAAGCAAGCTGCAGTTATTTTCTGAAAGTAGTCACATCGAGCAAGACGTTCTGAAAGAGACCGTTGGATTTCAGGATCAAGCTCTCGCGGCGTACGGAGGATTGAATCACTTAGTGTTCCACCAGGATGGCAAGCTATCAATCCGGGGTCTAACACTGTCGAGTGAACGAATCAATGAACTGCATGCGCACCTGATGCTGTTCTATACAGGTATCGTCCGAACGGCATCCGATGTGGCAAGAAGTTACGTTGGCGATATTCTTGCTAAAGAACGCGAGTTGACGCGTATGGGTGATTTTGTCACTGAGGGGCTCTCGGTTCTGGAGGGTGGCGGTGATATTGGCGATCTCGGTGGCTTACTGCACGAGGCTTGGTGTGTGAAACGTAGCCTCAGTGGCGCTGTCAGTAATTCCGAACTGGATGAGATATACAACCGAGCGCAAGGGGCCGGAGCCTTGGGCGGAAAAGTGATCGGTGCGGGTGGAGGTGGATTTATGTTGTTGTTTGTTCCACCGGAACACCAGAACGACGTTAGAAAACGACTTGACGGGTTGCTGCAAGTACCGTTTCGGTTCGAATCCAAGGGGAGTGAGATTATCTTTCGTGCTCCAGATGAAGATTACTCGGCCACGGACTCTTCCCGGAAGAAGCATGTCACTGTCTCGCCAGGGGAATGCGCCACTAACAAGGCGGTGGAGCAGTGACTGCAGAGCGCAGGAGGTTTCAACGGGTATTGATTACTGGCATCGCTGGCTCCGGTGGAAGTTACCTAGCGGAGTACATCGTGGAGCATCACCCCGACGCCGAGGTGCATGGCATTTGTCGGTGGCACAGTACCACTTCCACAGACAACCTGGCCGCCATCCGCGCGAGTATTCGCCTACACGAAGCAGACCTGATGGATTTCAGCTCAGTGGTTGCGGTCATGCGGTCTGTGCAGCCTGATGTGATTTTCCATTTGGCGGCCTATGCAAATGTCCAGGCCTCGTTTACCACTGCCAACGCGGTGTTGGCCAATAACATACTTGGCACCAGCAATCTCTTTGAGGCTGTCCGTTTGGCGGATATTGATCCGATTATTCAACTGTGTAGCACCTCCGAAGTCTATGGGCAGGTCGACCCGAAGAATGTACCAATTACGGAAGAGTGCCCAATGCGACCGGCCAGCCCTTATGCGGTTTCAAAAGCGGCTCAAGATCTCCTCGGTCACTCATATTGGATGAGCTACAAATTGAAAATCATTCGGACACGCATGTTTTCATACCTGAACCCGAGACGAATCGACCTATTCGCAACAAGCTTTGCGAAACAGATTGCGTGGATTGAGGCAGGTCTGATTCCCAACGATCTGCGTCATGGCAATTTAGACAGTGTGCGAACCTTGATTGATGTCCGCGACGCGATGCGGGCCTACTGGGAAACGGTTGAAAAGTGTGAGCCGGGCGAGGTCTACAACATTGGCGGTACAACGACCATGACGGTTGGTGACTTTTTAGGCAAGCTTATCGAGTTGGCGTCTGTTCCAGTCAATACTAGATGTGACCCCGATTTGCTACGTCCGGTGGACGTCACACTACAGATTCCTAGTGTTGAAAAATTTAGTCAAGCGACAGACTGGAAGCCGACGGTCTCATTTGAGCAAAGCATGGCGGATCTTTTGGCCTATTGGAGACGTGAAGCTAAAGGCGCGGTGCATCCCGACGAGTCTGTAGGACCATTCTGATGGCACTCAATTGGCCGTTGATGGAGAACAATATCAGTCGTTCTGATTTGGATGCAGTGATCAGATTTCTTAAGCAGGATGAACCGATTCTCACACATTCGAAGCAAGTGCGTGCCTTTGAACGGGAATGGTCCAAGTGGTTGGGCGTAAAGTACAGCGTTTTTGTTAATTCTGGATCATCGGCTAATCTTCTGACACTTACCGCTCTCCGTGAAACGCATGGTCTCGGTGAGATTATCGTGCCGCCACTAACGTGGGTGTCGGATATCGCCGCGGTTCTTCAATGCGGGTTTAAGCCAGTGTTTGCTGATATTCATCCTCGCACTCTTGGACTGCATGATGCCCAAGTGTTGTCCAAGGTTACAAAACGGACCAAGGCAGTCTTCCTGACGCATATACTCGGTTACAACGCACTAACGCAGCGCTTACTCGACGAGCTCGCCAGTCGTGGAATTCCCCTAATCGAAGACGTGAGCGAATCACATGGTGCGACGTTCTGTGGGCGGAAGCTCGGCACGTACGGTCTCATGTCAAATTTCTCCTATTACTATGCCCATCATCTAAGCACGATCGAGGGCGGCATGATTTGTACGAATGACCGCAGCTTGTTCGACATCCTACAGATGCTACGTTCTCACGGGATGGTACGAGAATCTTCATCGGAAAAGGTAAAGCGTGCGTATCGTAGGAAACACCCTGATCTCAACCCTGATTTTATCTTCGCTTTTCCAGCTTATAACGTGCGTCCGACAGAGATAGGTGCCATCTTGGGCCGAGCGCAACTCAGACGTCTTAATTCCAACAATCGGATTAGGGTAATAAATATGAATCTGTTTCTCGACAGTCTCGACCCCGCCATCTACCAGACGGAGTTCGAACGAGAGGGTAGCAGTAGCTATGCATTCACTCTGGTGCTTAGAAAAGCAAATCGAACATTCTGCCAGAAGGTTATGTCGTTGTTGAGCCGGCATGGCGTGGAATTTCGACGAGGCACCTCGGGTGGTGGAAACCAGCTCCGACAACCCTATTTACAGAAATTGGTTGGACCGAATTTTGCGAAGAGATTTCCGATTTGCGAGCATGTACACTTTTTTGGCTTTTATCTTGGGAACTATCCCACGCTCAAACGGCGCAAGATCCGCACCCTGTGTGAAATGTTGAACGGTCTGTAGCGACGCGTGCACTGGTCGACCGCTTCAGCAGTCCTTTCTCGAGTGTCAGCCTGAAGGGAGCGAGATGTGCCAAGGAGGCTCGGAAGAGCCGGTTGATGGTGAGGATTCTTTACGTATTTACGGGGGGGCGCCGATCGCGGTTCCTGGCAGTACGGGCAGGAAACGAGGTGCCGGAGGAGTTTCTCTATGGGGCCACTTACCTCCAGTCCATAGGCTACGACGTTGATATTCTTGAATTGTCGGATTTGTCTCCTGACAAGACTTTGCCAATTTATTCGGAGCTCACCAGGCGGAATACGGAACTCCAACAGGCAACTGGTTTTACTTCAACTAGCCATTTTTTTGTCGGAGCTCTGAATACACTCAACCAATACGATGTGATTGTTGCCGGTAGTGACTCGATTGCCTTCGGCCTCTCACACTTCATTGCTCAGGACGCTATCCGTCCGAGAGTGTTCGGGGTCTTAAACGCCTTGTTGTTTACCCAAGCCATAATACGCAGCGAACCTCTGACTGCACGGGTTAAGGACATTTCAAGAGACCTCTACTACAGATTTATTTTTGGCCGGTATCGTAAACGACGACAACTTTATCGTCAGTTATTGGAAACAACTAGCGGGACGATATATGGCGACCGATCGGGATATGAAATGGCACGACGAATGTTTCCTGAGTTCGACAAGAAGATACATCTGGTGGCTGCGTGCGTTGACACAGAGTTTTGGAGACCAAGTCTTACTGCGGCTCAGCGCGATACAGCCTCGGGAACCATTCTGTTTATGGGGAACGATCGCGGTCGTGATTTTGAATTGGTTCTACAGATTGCCAGACACCTTCCGCATTTTCGCTTTGTATTTGTAACGGATCGAATTCAACCGGAACAGGTTTCGGCAAACGTTACGCTCAAACAAGGAGATTGGAAAAGGAATCTGATTTCTGACGTTGAGATTCGGCAAATTGTGCAAGACAGCGCGATCGTGATTGTCCCGTTCAAACCTGGCGAAGTCCGTACTTTAACAACCGTCACGATGCAGGCGATGGCCTGCGGCAAGCCGGCCCTAGTGACAAAGACGTCTGCATTGTGGTGGCCCACATTCATCGATCGTCAGAATGTGTGGTTTGTTCATTCGGGGAAACTCTCGGAGTGGTGTGAAAGTATTGAAAGGCTCATGCGAGATTCGGTCGTCCGACAACGAATTAGAATAAATGCGAGACGGCTGGTGGAAAGGCAGAACAATTTGACGGTGTTGGGTAGTAAATTAGATGCGCTCATCCAACAACAGTAACCGCCTACCGTCAGAAACTGCCGATCTCATCTTCAACAACATCTTCCTGAATTAATCTCTACGGATCGAAGGCATGGAGTGTAATTGTGGGTCATCCCCGCCTCTCTGTAGGAGTCCATCTGAAGTGTTTGTTTCGATAAGTAATTGATTAATTGAAAAGAAGAAGAAGAGGTCTCTGGTTTCGGTGAAGGTTCTATTCGTCATTACGCGGCTTTCGGACTATCGACTCTTGGGCCCTGTGATCGATTGTGCACTCAGGTCGAAGTGGCAAGTTGAGTGCCTCCACGACTACAGTTTTCCAACGACCGGTATGAAGAAGTATCTGTTCCCAGCGATCGCCCAAGTGCCGAACTTCCAACACGGACAACCGAGTGTTCAAAGCTATCGCGGTTCGGCTGAACTGGTAGAGCGACTTAAACACGGTGACAGTGATGCTGTTGTGTCGATGGCACCGCTTCAAACAGATACAGCCGGTGCGGTTCCAAATAGATATCCTGTCTGGACATGCGTGCAGTCAGGTCTCGATACCTTGATGAACTCTTCGAATCGTTTAAAGGGATGTGACCTGCTGGCACTCTACACTCGCTGGTGGCTTGACTGGGCCGTGTCCCACTACGAAGCTACGGAGCGTGTAAGCGATGTGTCCGCACTTCGAAGAAGCCTCGAATCCCGCAGTCGGTTTGTCGGAAGCCCAGAGCATGAAGCTGTGCGATTGGTGGATCGACAGGCCGTGAGGCGTCGATGGGGGATTCCATCTGATCAGCCAGTTGTGGTTCTCTTACCCTTTCCGCAGGGTGTAGGAAGACGCACTTTCTGGCCCAAAAAAATATTTTCGGAGCCCAGCCGTGTACGCCGCGTAGTCAATGCGATTACGCATGGCAAACTCAGCTATTTAGGAGCGGCGTGGTCCGATGTAAATGATGTTGATGTGGTAAGCGCAATCCGGAACTTTTGTGATCGAAACGGCGCGTTTCTTCTCGTCAAATCTCGACAGAAAACGCCTACTCCGCCATATTTGCGTGCGGTTTCGGACAAATGTATCTACGACGAAAGTTTCTATCCACCCACAATTATTGAAGCCCTGAGCATCGCCAATCTTTGTATTAGCTATTACAGTCTGGGTGTTTTTGAGGCTGCTGCTCTCAGAGTTCCTCACTTCTGTATCGCTCACAGTGCCGAGGATTATCTTGGCGACGACGCTGGACATTTGGATTCGCTGCATCAGGGCGAGTTTTTCAACCGTCGGCCTGGGGGCGCCTTTCAATTTAGCGGAGTGTCAACCACTGCAAGTGCGGATGAAGCGGTCGCTTTGCTTCAGAGCCGCACCCTTGACGATTTTGGTGTCAAGGTCTCCTCCCAAGATGAGTATCTGAAGAAGTTTCTTGGTGAAGGAGATGGTCAAGCGGCCATGCGGGCGGTCGATGCGATTGAGAGCTTTGTACAGTCTACTGATGTGAAGAAGAGAAGATCGGAATGGCTTCGCGAGCTGAAACAGACGACTGGTCACCCATCGGATATCGGCCGCATTATCGTTGATCCAGAAACGGCAAACCACGGGACTTTCGATAGTTAACTGAACAGTTCTGCGAGTGGCCGAATCATCTACCTAGGATGTCGAACACGTTTTTTCATGGGTTACGTCGTGGAGCACTCCATGTTCGGGCTGCAGCGGCAAGCTTAGGGTTAGACGCGCAACCTGGGACGTTGTTCTTAGTAACGGGTGGTGGGGACTGGGTGGTCAAAGAAATTGCCTTGGGGCTTCAACCTTATTTGGCCAAGAGCTTTAATGAAGTTGCAGTAATCGGTCACGTCATGCAACGTCCGTATCTTAGCCGTGCCAACATCCACTGTTTATGTCGACCAGCATTTTTCAAGGGTGGGGGAATTCCTCCGGTTCATTCATCTAACCGTCTTGTCGTCACTTGGCAACATGGTAGCAAGCATGACCGCGAGCCTGAATTCGCGAGTGCGTGCCGACAGTTGGAACGGCACTGGCGAAAAGTCGAACGTTTTATCGTGCCGAACACCACAACACAAAAGCATGTGCTGGAATGCGGGGTTGACCCCCAGATCGTCCATGTCATTCCGAACGGTATCGACGTGCGCCTTTTCCGTCCAGTGGGCAGTCCCGAACAACGCAGAGCGGTTCGTGCCAGTTTGGCCATTCCCCCAGAGGCGTTTGTTGTGGGTTCTTTCCAACGGGACGAGGATGATGCTGGGCGCCCGAAGCTCATCAAGGGCCCTGACATTCTTGCTGAGGCCTTAGCCATAGCGCATCAGAGGGCGCCGGTGCATGCGCTGCTGACCGGACCAAGGCGTCGATTCGTACGGAAAAGGTTAGAGGAACTAGGGGTGCCATACACCTACGCACCGCAGGAGTCTCTCGCCGAGCTAGCGCGCTTGTACCATGCTCTCGACACCTACTGTGTCAGCTCACGGCAGGAGGGCGGACCAGCGACGATACCGGAGAGTATGGTCTCGGGGGTACCGGTGGTTAGCACGCGCGTCGGATTAGCTAGTGACTTGATTGTACACGACAAGAATGGCTTAGTGGCGGACGTCGAAGATGCTGACGGATTAGCAAGGGCCCTTCTCCAGTTGTCGGAAGACCCAGCACTTAGAAAACGCCTCGCGGCTGAAGCGCTAGAAACCGGACGCTCACTGGACTATTCAGTTATCGCGCGACGATACCGCGACGAGGTTTACAACCATGCCTTCGCTTAACTGTTACAACCATCTTCTCGTGGATAACCCTTGCCTGGGGATCAAGGCATTCCGTGCTGCCGAGTAAAATGCGTTCATGTGAGCAAGGAGCGTCGACGACCACCCCATGGCCGAGGGATGTGTCGCGCCCAGTGAAGGTCGCTTTTCTACTTCAAGATTTTACGATGGGCGGCATTTCGCAATGGATATACACCGTCTGCCGAGAACTACACCGTTGTGACCCTGGAGCGTGGGACTTTCACTTTATTGCGACGCACGGCTGGGTGATCCAAGAACGGTTTCAGCAAATCGGGCGGGCGGTGTATTTGGGGAGGCCCAACAAGCGGCCGAACTGGTTTGTCTGGCGACGCGTTACCGCATATTTGCGGCGCCTTGCACCTGACATCGTACAGTTCAGTAATTTGGAGGTCTACCTGGACATCTGCCGCCGTGTGAAACCGCCGGTTGTGATTGACCGCAAAGCCGGGCTGCGTACGTTGGATCGCTATGACTTGCGGGGGGTCGATGCTGTAATCTCTCAGAACCAGCAGGTGTTCGATGCAATTGAAGGGGAAGCGCCGAAAACATTTCTTGCCTATCACGGCGTTGATATAGAGGAGTTGAATGCTGTCATTCCCAACCGGCTAGGGTTTGGGCCTGAGGCATTTATCGTGGGGCAGGTATCGCGCCTCGGAGAAGGACAGAACCACGAACTACTAGTTGATGCCGTCATCACTCTCCGCCGTCGCCATCCTCAGGTCAAGCTAGTGTTGGTTGGGGGTACGACTCCCCAGGCCGGTAGTGTTGACCGATTACCCATCCTGAGAAACTACGCTAGTCCTTTAAGTGATGACGCAGTCATTCTGGGTCCGGTGGACGAGCCATATCCATATATCGCAGGTTTTAATGTTGCTACCTGTACCTCGACGCGAGGATTTACCGAGGGTGCACCCCGTAAGCTCATTGAGCCAATGGCTATGGGAATTCCTTGTGTAACGACGGACAGTGGTGCGACTAGTGAAGTCGTCGAGAACGGCGTAAACGGCTTCGTGGTACCTGATGGTGATCTAGACGGCTTGGTTCGGCGTTTAGAACAGTTGATTGCCGACGCACCGTTGCATCAGACCTTCGCTACTTCTGCACGTGAAACGGTATCTCGCAAGTTCAACATTGTGAACCAGAGCAAGAAGGTTCGATCCATCTACCTAATGCTACTTGCCGAGTCGTCTCGAAGACTAGCCTGATGCAGGAAGTCGGGAAGTAGCAATTGGTTTCAATAGGCTGCGCCTAGCCATGCATCTCAAAGCCTCGGTCATGCTAACGCCATTTCCGAAAAGTTCCGGACCCTATTTATTACCAACTGCAACTGCGCGTGAGGAGTTGACATGAGTTCAGCTTTAACTTGTGAGATAGCTCCTGGGCGGAAAATTGGTGATGGTCGACCTTGCTTCGTAATTGCTGAGATTGGTTCGAATCATAATCAAGATTTTGATTTGGCGAAAAAAACAATTGATGCGGCAGCTGAAGCAGGGGTTGATGCTGTCAAGTTCCAGACCTTTCGTGCCGAGACCCATTACTCGATACACGCCCCGAGTGTTTCCTCTTCTGGAAGCCTTAGCACCTTTGAGCTGGTCAAGAGTCTTGAATTGGATCGATCCTGGCACGCACCACTCAAAAAATACTGCGAAAGCCTCAATCTGATTTTTCTTTCGTCTGCTTGCGACATCGAAGCGATTGATGAGCTTGACGAGCTAGAAATTGCTGCGTTGAAGGTGCCGTCCTGTGAACTCTCTGACTTGGGACTGATCCGGCATATGGCACAAACCGGTCGACCGCTCATTCTCTCGACCGGCCTGGCCGATTGGATGGATATTCAGCGTGCCGTTGATACATGTCGAGACGTCGGAAACAGAAACCTAGTTCTCCTTCAATGCACGTCCCTCTATCCGGCACCGCCACACCTAAGTAATCTAGAGGCGATAAAGGTGATGCGAGATGCGTTCGGAGTACTTACCGGATATTCTGACCACACGGCAGGCGACCACGTTTGCCTAGCTTCGGTGGCATTGGGTGCTTGCGTGGTTGAAAAGCATCTTACCCTAGATAGAAAATTGGTTGGTCCGGACCATCCATTTTCCATGGAACCCACGCAGTTTAAAGAGATGATGCAACGCTTGAGAGATGTCGAGGCTGCTTTGGGGGATGGCACTAAAACCGGTCCGCGTTCCGAAGAACGCGAGGTATTTGAGCAAGGTAGGCGTAGTCTTCATGCGAAGATCCGTATCCCCAAGGGGGCTGTCATCAAACGTGAGATGATCACAGCCAAACGTCCAGGGCTTGGAATTCCCCCCTACCTGATGGATTTGATCATCGGGCGGGTCGCGCGTTCTGATATTGAAGCCGACCAGTGGATTACGTGGACAATGATTTAGCATTAAATCTCGTGATTGGTGCCATGGATTACTAGGCCCTCCATTGCCAATGGTTGGGGGTGCCTATGAGGTGAACAAACAGTTTGGTGCTGGTCGATGCATCACTTTAGTCTTGCTGTTGATTAGATGGTTATCCAAGAGGGATAGAAGGTGAAAAAGCGTAGGGGATTAGATCTTGTACTGGTCCATCCTGGGAACCGGACAAGGATTTATCAGTCATTGGGCCGAGATCTGTCAGCTATTGAGCCACCGTTATGGGCCGGGATGATGGCTACGTTCGTCCGCCGTCACGATTTTTCAGTAGCTATACTCGACGCGGAGGCGGAGGACTTGAGTCCGGAGCAAACTGCCGAACGGATCTCAGAGATGAATCCTGAACTCATCGTTGTGGTCGTGTATGGGCACCAGCCTTCGGCATCCACGCAAAACATGGCTGTCGCTGAGGAGATCTGTACTGCAGTCAAACAGTTGATGCCTGAACATAAGACATTGATGGTGGGTGGTCACGTAGCTGCCTTGCCCGAACGAAGTCTCAGGGAGACGGATGCTACCTTTGTTGCTGGAGGAGAGGGGCCCTACACGATACTGGACCTCCTTGAAGCACTAAAAGCGACTTACCCAGATTACTCAAAGGTTCGGGGTTTGTGGTATCGGGATGGCCAGACAGTGAGGTCGACCCCGCCACCCCCGTTAGTCCAGGATCTGGCACGGGAGATCCCGGTTCCGGCTTGGGACCTCTTAGACATGGTCCAGTACAGGGCTCACAATTGGCATTGTTTTGGAGATCTCCAACGACAACCTTATGCCTCCATCTACACGACTTTGGGATGTCCTTATCATTGCACCTTCTGCTGCATACAATCACCTTTCAAGGCTGGAGAGGGAGTGTTGGGAGTGAAGGAAGACGTCAACACCTATCGCTTTTGGAGTCCCGACTCAGTTCTCGATCAGATCGACCTTCTGGTCAAAAAGTACGGGGTTCGAAATCTACGAATATCCGACGAGATGTTTGTGCTCAATAACAAGCACGTTCACGGAATTTGTGACCGCATCATCGAACGAGATTATGACCTCAACATTTGGGCCTATGCGAGAGTAGATACGATTCGGGGCGACGACACGGTGGAAAAACTAAAGCAGGCCGGAGTTAACTGGCTTGCTCTTGGCATTGAATCGGCAAGTGAGCTGGTTCGCGACGATGTGGACAAGAGTTACAACCAAGACGAGATCTTTAAGAGCGTGGAAAAGGTCCAAGCAGCGGGTATCAACGTATCTGGTAATTATATATTTGGTCTACCCGAAGACGATTTGGAAGCCATGCAAGCCACCCTAGATCTTGCTATGGAATTAAATTGTGATTACGCGAACTTCTATTCTGCGATGGCTTATCCTGGCTCAAGATTGTATGATTTGGCTCTTAAGAACAGTTGGCCACTGCCAGCAAAATGGACTGGATATTCACAGCATGCTGTTGACAGCCTGCCCGCGCCAACCGAACACCTATCTGGACCGGAAGTTCTTAGATTTCGCGACCATGCCTGGCAGGTTTACTTCACTAACCCCAAATATCTAGACATGGTCGGCAGAAAATTTGGCTCGGGGACCGTTCAGCATATTCAAGAGATGGCGACTCACACGTTGGAGAGAAAGCACATTCCTTCAGTAATCTGAAAGCCCATCTACGGATTAGTAACACTAGACAATTCTGAATAGGAGACAGCCATGTTGACATTGGAACGCCGTATTAAATTCTTCAATGTTTTGTGTGCGCGTTTTCCTGGTGTTCGTCTCGATAAGTTGCTGATTTCTTACAAGATACCCGAAGTCCAATTTGAAGAATATAGATTTGCAACGCTTCAGTACATGTCGGCAATGCTTTCGAACCCGGTTCCCATTAGCGATGAAGCTAAATTTCTTCAAACCTTTGAAGGGGAAACCGTTGCGAACATGACTCCTAACGGAAAACTCATGCCAAAGTCTCACTTGGTGCCTGGTTTTAACCGTTGGGTTCAAACAGCGGCAGATATGCTTAAGACACTCAATATTGAAGATTTAATTTCTTCGATACGGATGCCGGTGTTGAGATTTAAGGCTGGAGGCGAAGTATCCGAGGAGCTGATTCAGCGCCCCTTTTCGACCTATAAACGGCATACAGAATCTATGTTTGGTCATCCTAGGAACACACTCTGTTTTCATGCCCCCATCCTGGGAGACGTTGAAGGCAATCACCTCGACTTCTTTTCCTACCCAGAAGATTATAAAGAAGATTCATTTGACCCCGTTGTGAAGGGTTACGACGATTGTAAGGAGCTTACAATAGGATGTTCTAGATCGCCCGTGAAGCCGTTAAGTGGATATCTGTATCTCTTTGATTCAACAAGTGTGCACGCCTCACGAAGGACGAGTTCTGGCGTTGGTTCAAGAGTTTCAATGGAGCTATTTTGTTTATGCAAGACGGTTAATGGGGAATATCGTGAATCTCAACATGAATTAGAAGCAAGACGGTTAATGGGGAAGGATGTGACGCTAACACCGAATGTTTTCTTTGAATTAGGAAGAACCAAAATGTTTATTCCCAAGGATACAATGTCGGGAATGACGGAGCTTGGCTCCCTCGTTGACAAATAATTTTTCCTATTAGCACTTCCGGCCGGTATTAGTAGCTAGTCCTCAAATTTCAGGTCCTGACCGTTCGCGACCTGCAAGTTCAAGAGAAATATCGAGCATGACTGAGTCAACGGTCATTGTTCGGACCGACGCTTCTCTCACAGTCGGAACCGGCCATGTAATGCGCTGCTTGACACTGGCAAGTGCTTTACGAAAGCACGGTGCGGCAGTGTCGTTTATTTGTCGTGATCACGACGGCCACCTTTGCAACCTCATTGAGAAACGTGGCTTCAGTGTTAGTCGGCTGCCCACGCCCAACGCAGTTGCTGACACTAGATACAAGTCTTCTGGCCTGGACCGCCACGTATCTTCTTGGCGGGAGGATGCGACCCAAACCATTGCTGCCATTGACGCTCTAGGGTTAGAGCCCGACTGGCTTATCGTCGATCACTACAACGTCGATGAGAAATGGGAAACCGTTTTGCGCACATCGGTCGACCGCATCATGGTCATTGATGACCTGGCCGACCGGAGGCACGACTGTGACCTACTGCTGGACCAGAACCTGGTGGGGCAGATATCTACCCGCTATGTCAATAAGGTGCCGGAAACGTGTAACGTCTTGCTCGGGCCCAAGTACGCTCTACTACAACCAGTTTATGGGGAAATATGTGAGCGGGTTCCTGCCCGGAGCGGCTCGATACAGCGCATCCTCATTTCTGTGGGCGGCACCGACCCCGATAACCTAACAGGCCGGATTCTCGCTGCCTGCTTGTGTCTTGACAGACCGGATATCGGTGTTGATGTGGTTCTTCCCACCGCTAGTCCTTATGCGAAGAAGCTTCGCGAGCAGGCAGCCAGCCTTGCGCACGTCCATTTGCATCGTAACTTACCAACATTGGCTCCCCTAATGGCCCAGTCTGACTTGGCGATCGGCGCCGCTGGAGCGACCAGTTGGGAACGCCTGTGTCTAGGTCTTCCGGCACTTGTTGTTACCGTGGCAGACCATCAACGTCCTATTGCTGACGAGCAACAGCGGCGTGGGCTTATTCGCTGGCTTGGCCATAAGGATCAGGTAACCGAGTCGAACGTTAAGCAAGCTTTGGAACAATTGTTACTCCAGGGACTGGATGCGGCGTGGTCAAATCGCTGCCGTGCAATGGTTGATGGCCTTGGGGTACAGCGAGTCTGTGAGTCCCTAACTGGTATTACTGAGACCGCCGAGGGATCGATACGGCCAACTCGTAGCCGGAGCAATCAAGTCAGAAAACGACTGTTGTTTACTGGTGGCGGTGGGGCAGGTTCGGAGGCACTCTACCGATTCCTATCCGGCCGGTACGATGTTCATTTTGCTGATGGTGATCCTGAGGCTAAGCCTCACTCTGTGCCGTCTCGCTCTTGGCATCCTATCCCATTGGCATCGGTCCCTACCTTCGTCAAGGAATTGGATCGTCTTTGTCAGGCTCTTGACGTGGACCTTCTGGTTCCAGGAGTTGACGAGGAACTCCTGTCCATCTCGCAGGCTCGGAATACCATGGAATGTGAAGTCTTACTACCGCCAACCGAATTTATCGAGGCCCATCTAGACAAGTTGGCCTCACAATCCTTGCTGAGAACCTTTGGATTGTCGACGCCTGAAACTGAACCGCTCCGAGAGCGCCAAAACGTAGCCTTCCCTTGTATCGTGAAACCGCGTCGGGGCCGGGGATCGCGTGATGTGGCCGTCGTTCACTCAGAGCAAGAATTGCAAGCACATGTCTTGCTTTCTCGCCGCCAACCGGATGACTTCATCGTACAAGCTTTCCTTCAAGGACAAGAATACACAGTCACGGTAGTGGCAGACCGAACGAGTGATCTGGGTGCGATTGTTCCAGTGAAAGTGACTGTGAAGAAGGGAATTACGTTGCGTGCGGAAACCGATTGCGACGAAGAGGTGATCGCTGCTTGCGTGAAGATACATGAAGCACAGCCTGTTGCTGGATGCTTCAACGTTCAGTTAGTGAAGACCCTTGAGGGTGTCGCGAAGCCGTTCGAAATCAATCCACGAATTTCAACCACAACGTGTCTGGCTTTGGCTGCCGGTGTCAATTTTGTCGATGTATATCTGGGTGAAGGAAAGGCAATGACTTCAACAACGGCGGGCCTGCTCCCTTTCCGCGATCATCTTCAGTTGAAAAGATCGTGGCGTAACGAGTTCTTTATTTGATGACACGAGGTATCTGGTTGTGACCGCGCCACACGATCTCGATCCAGGGCACACGATGATCATGGAGGCTGTAGTCAAACTGGTTCAAAGTGTCGGATGTTCGCTTCAGTCTTGGAAAGCATCGGGTGGAGCTGAGGGCACCTGGGAAGGTTCGCAGTTTCACGCCAAGGCGGATCAATGGGCACATCAACTGATCGGTGAAGGCCTTTCAAACCTGAAGACAGAGCTTCCGGTCGTCAGTGAAGAAGATCTATTGCCTGCAACGACCACCGACGTAACCCGATATTGGTTAGTTGACCCCATCGATGGAACGGCCAGTTACGCAGAAGGATTCGCTGGCTATGTAACCCAGGTAGCTTTGATGGAGCGAGAGCATCCAGTGTTGGCCGTCGTGTTCGCCCCGCACTACCAAGAATTGTTTTCGGCGGTGAAGGGAGGGGGAGCGTACCGCAATGGAATCCGTCTCCCTCTGGAATCGTCATCTTCGTTGACCTTAATCGATAACTATCCCTCGCCTCGTGGCGTTGCGGAGGATTTGTACAACGAAATGTCCTTCAGACGTTATACGGAATGTGGCAGTATCGGGCTCAAGATCTGTCGCGTAGCGGAAGGGGCGGCCGATGTATTTTTTAAACCAGGACAGGTTCGAGACTGGGATTTGGCAGCACCCCATTTGATTCTTCAAGAAGCAGGCGGTCACCTACTCGACGCAACTGGCAATGAAATTTCTTACGGAGCTTCACGGAGACATCAAGGTTTGGTCGCAGCGAGAGAAGACGAGCTGGTGCATCACGTAGCGTCTTGGTACCACGATCGCATCTTGGGCAACCAAACGGTCATCAAAGGCCGATGTTGACCGAAGCAGAGATGAAGAACACTAGCCGCCTGTTTGCACGTAGCTTGGATTTCTTGCGTGCAATATTTAGAAAGTGTTCCCGGGGGAAGTACGGTTACGCACCGTTGTGTGAAACTCCACTTGCCCAGCCCTCTGAGTATTATCGGCTGTGGCACGAGGCGAAAAGTCGTACGTATCCATCCGTTGATCGCTACGAACAGGATTGCGAGGCCGCGATTGAGCCAGACTGGTTTCACCAACTCGCGTTGCTGACACAGGTGGTTATCAAGCGGTCAGAACTCTGCTATCAGCACGGACGTCTGTTGTACTCGACTCTCGTCCGTTACGTACGAACGCAAGGTCGTGACCACCTGACTGTTGTTGATACCGGCACCGCAAGGGGCTTTTCTGCTTTATGTTTGGCCAAGGCACTACACGATATGGGCGCAACAGGTAAGGTCGTGACCTTCGACGTGCTTCCTCATGACGTGAAGATTTTTTGGAACTGTGTTCGTGACGCTGACGGTCCTAGGACCAGGGAGTCCTTGCTCAAAGATTACTCTGGACTGATCAAGCGTTACCTCATTTTTCAGAGGGGCGATACGTATCAGGAACTGGCCAAGATGAGCTTTCCACGGGTAAACTTCGCGTTTCTTGACAGCGTGCATTCGTACGATCACGTCATGGCCGAGTTCTCGTCCATCCGTGACCTTCAGAAAACTGGTGACATTATCCTTTTCGATGATTACACACTTGGAGTTTATCCAGGAGTGGTGCGTGCTGCAGATGAAATCTGTTTGACTCATGGATATCTTAAGAACGTTGTAACCGCTAATACCCAGAGACGGTACCTGGTCGCCGAGAAACGGTAGGCTCGGCAGTTAAAAGTTGGAAGACGAGTTATGGGCACTGGGCGTGCTGGCTACTTTACGAGGCGATGGCCTGTGGACTACCGATCATTGGAACTCGCGTTCCAGGGATTCAGCAAGCGCTTATTCACGAGGAAACTGGTTTTCTCTGCGGGACGACACCGTCAGACATCAGGGCCGCTCTACATGAGGTGCTCGAGCGTTCTGAGCTCCGGGAACGCGTGTCGTGTCGTGCTCTGGCATACGCCCAAGAGCGCTTCTCACTTACGCGGATTGCACAGCAGGAACTAGCTGTGTTGACCACTTTGTCCTAAGCCGAGCACGGTCTGTGTGATGGGTCATCCACTAGTCAGCGTCATCATGGCCGTCCACAATGCGGAAGATACGCTGAAGGAATCGCTGGCTAGTGTATTGGGTCAAACATTTGGCAACTTTGAGGTGATCATTGTTAATGATGGTTCAGGTGATCGCACCGGCGACATTCTTCAACTGGCGGCCGCACAGGATTCACGCGTCAATGTATTTACCCAGGGACAGCGCGGACTCACCAACTCACTGAACCGGGCAATTTCTGTCTCCCAAGGCCAGTACCTGGCACGGCAGGACGGTGACGATTTATCGATGCCGGAGCGTTTTGAACAACAAGTGCGTAAGCTCGACGGGGATGAGGGTCTTGCTGCAGTAGGGACGGCCACGGTCATTATTGACAAGCAGGGCAAACCGATGGGCCGCTTTCCAACTGCACACGGGGCCGCTGCTGTCAGAGATGGACTACGTGCACTCAGAACGACACCCGTCCACGGTTCGATGATGCTGCGAAAAAAACATTTTGATGCCGTGGGTGGCTACCGTGAAGCCTTTTCAGCTTCGCAAGACTTTGACCTATGGCTACGGCTGACCGAGCAATTCACCATCGACAATCTTACCCAGCCGTTGTATCAGTGGCGTATCACTCCTGATTCGGTCACGGCAAACCGCCGCCAGCTTCAGCTTCAGTACGGTGGGATAGCTCTTGCCTTTGCACACGAGCGGAGGAAATATGGTGCCGATTCTTATTCCTTATTAGAGCGCTGTGCCGGTGACCTTGAACACTTTGCCGCACAGTACCGTTTTCGCGGTCGTGTGTACGGATCCTGGGGCGACTCGCTATTTCGGGCACTCAATGATCCCCGCACGGCGCGTCTTTATCTCGGCCAGGCGATTCGATGTGGTTCCTTACATCCCTGGACCGTTGGCCTGTTCGCTTGGAGTCTTCTGGGATTGCGCTGGCCGGGACGGAAGCCCCTGCCCAATTCTCCGGCCGGAACGGATCAGTCTACCGAGTAAGGAACTCTTGGAACGAAATCGTGCGAAATCCATCAACTGATGGAGCAGACCACTTGAACGGATCATGAACCCTCGTAAAACTGAGATCAGGGTGAATCGGTAGCCTTTTAATATCGTCGAATTCGTATGGTGGTCTCAGATAGTAAGGTTTGTTTCGGATGTAGTTCGCATTGAAGGCGCGATTTGTCTTCGAAAAATATCTCCGAAAATGCCACATTGTCTTGAAGCTGTAGGGAGCGGCGTATTCAAACGACCCTAGCATCGACATGTCCATGCCGAAGAAAAACACTTCTTTGAAGCCCATGTAGTGCAACAAGGGATAGAGGTTAATCGCCGCCGAGTTAATAAAAGGCATACTCCGAAGTGTCAGGAGGCCGCGCGAGTCATCGGGATGATAATAGCGTTCTGAGTTGAACTCTTCTTGTTCGTGTGACTGTGCAAACAGATGTAAGTTATCGTGCTCAAGCCCTGCTGGGAAGTGTCTCTCGAGCAACTCTTTGTTGGCAATGATCTTGACTTCTTTTCCTAAGCGATGCACGAGATCATACGGGGAGTCTTTAAGAAATGCTCCAGGTTTCCATCGAAACCTCTTGTGTGGTCCTCGATGTGGGCGCCATGATTCGAAGTAGCGGTCAAAATTCGTTTTCATGTCTTGCAGGATTGGTAGATGTATACGCTTTAGCAACCAACGGGACTCGATATCAGCCAGGAAGCCTCGGAAAATGAAATTGTGCAGAGAGTTCCCCTGGCACTTTTCCGGGAACTGCATTAAGTAGTAATCGGGCTTCACCCCACTCGCCAAGAACCATGGTGTTAGTGCCTGTGCTTCAAGAAAGATGACCAATTGTTTGTCCCAAAGTTTCTGGAAGTTGAATTCCTGTTCAAATAGCGAAGGACCTCCAAAAACGATGCCAGCTCGTTCACCTTGGTGAACATTCTTAAGATTCTTCATTGATTGGTCGCCGCGTTTCTTGTGTAGATCACCTCGGATGAGACCTCGGTTGTGGTAGCTGAGCACAATAGCACAGCATCCACCTGACATTGACGCTTAGTGCAGTTCAAATATAGTCTCGACCGCATTTCGAATCTACCATGTTGAGTAAAGGTAAGAGTTACTAAATGTAGTGCACCGATCAATTTGGATGAGCTGGGCGTACAAAGGAGGCGCCTCCAGTAGATCGAAATGAAGCCGCATATCCTTCAATATTTTCGTTGTCCTGAGTGTCTAGCACCACTGAGGCTCGACACGAACGCCATCAACATTGTAGAGCGCGATTCGGCTGCCAGACTAGTTCCGTGCTCTGGGCTGTGTTCCTCTTCAGGCCATGGGCAACATCATCATGGCTGCATGGAATGCACGCAGATCGAAGTGATGAGTGGCACCTTGGCGTGTACTTCCTGTAGTAACCGCTATCCAATCGACCACGGTATTCCCAAGCTTTTGATACGGGATTCCTCGGCCGATGATGTTGTAAAAGCAAGAACTGCTCGTAGTTTTGGTTACCTCTGGGGCCGTGTCGGACCGATCGCTCATGTGACTTCTCGTCCGTATCATTTTGAAAAGATGTCTTCTGCACTTTCCCTGCCAACTTTGACAGGGTTTGTGTTGGATGCGGGGTGCGGAGAGGGCATCGACCTCGCCAATCAGGCAAGAGACCCTGGCGTGGAAGTTGTTGGCGTGGAGCTGAGTGATGGTGGGTGTCATACGAGTTTTGCACGTGTGGAGCAGTTAGTCGGCGCTCACGTCGTTCAGGCTGACCTCTGTCGCTTGCCGTTCGATGAGGCTACGTTTGATGCGATCTACTCTTACGGCGTTCTCCACCACGTCCCCACACCGTTTCGAGCTACAGCCGAGGTTGCGCGTGTTGGTAAAGGCGGTGCACAAGTAGCGGTTTACGTCTATGAAGACTTCAGTGAGCGGTTCGTTGGTTGGCGTTGGTTGCTCCATGCCGTTAACTCCATCCGCGGTCTTACAACGAAGCTGCCGCCACGTCTTTTATTTTGGTTTTGTCGGCTTGCGTCGCCTCTTATTTATTTTCTGTTTACCGTGCCCTACATTGTGTTCAGTCGAGTTCCAGGTTTACGCGCTGTTGCGTTGAGTTTTCCGTTCCGACATGCACGAGGACCGTTCAGTCTCGCAGGCGATCTCTACGACCGTTTCTCAGCTCCGGTGGAGTACCGGTATAGCCGCACAAGTGCAATGGCATTATTGCGCCAGGCGAAGTTGTCTGTAACCGGCGTGGCGTACGACCGTGGCTGGATGGTAAGGGCTACTAGAGACGAACCAGCAAGGAGTGCCAATGGATAAGGTGTCCGAGCACCTGTCGGTGCTGCCGCTGCCTCGGTTGGCGTGAGTGACGACTAGTGACTGAGATTTCGAGAGCTTTGGCTGTTACCAGAGACTACCTTCGCTTAAAGGGCTATCAGGTGAGTTTAGGCGAGGAATTGCGGTTTGATCTTCTGGGGCCGGAACATACTGAATTAATCTTGAAATGGCGAAACGACAAGGAAATTGTTGGTGCATTTGCAACTACAGATGGCCTGAGTCGTGAAGCTCATGAACAGTTTCTCGCTACTTACGAGGTGCAGGACCGAATTGACCTTGTGTTGGTTGATGAGTCCACGAACACGCCCATCGGAATGTTCTATTTGACAGGTGTGTCGTCGACGAATCCGCAGATTGGTAAGTTTATCGGTGAAAAGCACTACCGGGGAAAAGGTCTTGCGAAACTGGCCACACAAGCATTAATTCGATTTGCCTTCGACCATTTACAGCTAGTTGAACTCTACGCTCACACTAGAAAAGACAACCGGAACAACATCCGTCTCAATCAGGCTTTGGGTTTTCACAGTGAGTCGGTAGAGGCAAGAAGTGCTGGGATATTCGTTATTATGAAGTTGCAGAGAAGCTGACCTAATATGTGCGGAATTTTTGGAATCGTCGGGGACAGAGCCAGTCGCCACGCGGGGTCCTCTGGGCGTCGTGCTGTTGAGCATCGGGGTCCTGATGCAGAGGGTCTCTGGACTGATGGCAGGGTGGTCTTCGCGCACTCTCGGTTGAGCATCCTAGATTTGAGTGCGGACGCAAATCAGCCTTTTTTTCAAAATGAGCAGCAGGTAGTTACCTATAACGGCGAGATCTTCAACTTTGAAGAATTACGTCGTGAGTTAACTACAGATTTTCAGTTCAAAACATCGTCTGATACGGAGGTGTTATATCGCTTACTGGAGAAATGGGGGCGCCAGGGCCTCAGGCGTCTGAATGGGATGTTTGCATTCGGATACTACGACCGAACGCAAAAGAAATTACTACTGGTCCGTGATCGGTTCGGCATAAAACCACTTTATTTCTTTCATGATCATAGAGGCCTCATTTTTTCCTCTGAGCAAAAAGCGATTTATCCGTTCATTGAAGAAGGGGTTGATGAGCGGGCGTTAGCCGAGTACCTATCGTTCAAGTGCGTATCGGGGCAGAGGACGTTGGTGCGTGGTGTGTCTGAACTCAATCCTGGGCACTGGCTGGAACTGGACGTGGTAACGAACCGAATGTCGATTGAGCGGTGGTATGAAATGCCTCGTGAGAGAGATCAAGTGACTCCTGATTTAATGGAATCAACTGAATGTCTCCTAGAGGACGCTGTTCGTTTGCGGCTGATCAGCGATGTGCCAGTGGGACTTCAACTTAGCGGCGGAGTGGATTCCTCGATTATCGCTTACCTCGTGTCCACTAAAGCTGGTAAGAAACTGAATTCGTACTCGATCGGATTTCCCGGCGATGCGCAGGACGAATCCAAGTACGCGGAAAAGATATCGGCTCAACTGGGGCTGAATCATCACCCCATTGAGTTCACAGTGCGTGATTTTATGGAGTTATGGGAGCAGGCGACTTATCACAATGATGAACCCATCAACCATCCGCACTCTTTGCCAATCTTCAAACTCAGCCAAGTGGCACGACAGGACGTGAAGGTGCTGCTTTCTGGAGAGGGTGCAGATGAGACCTTCCTCGGATATGAACATCATAGGCGTTACCTGAGTTTGGCCTCGTTGAAGGAAGCGTGTGCCTTTCATCAATTTCTTCCGTTAAAGGTAGTGCAAGAGATGTTGGGGAACTTGGTCCTTACGTTCACCGATCAATTAGGTGGACGTCGGGACTGTGTAAAAGGCTCCGCGACTAAAAGTGGCAACGCTAAGCATATGGTGGAGTTCAGTCTTCATTTGAACTCTTTACTTAATCGAATTGACAAGATGTCCATGGCTCACGCTATGGAAATAAGGACGCCGTTTTTGGATTACAGGATTGTTGAACGAGGTTTAAGGGAAAAGGTGGCCAACCTTGTTGGAGAGGACGGGGATGAAAGAAAGCGCCCCTTGATGAAGTTGTACGAGAAGTTCTTCGGTGACGGTCTGTCGCTGAGAAAGAAAGTAGGTTTCCGAGTCCCATTTGATGAGTGGTTATGTGAGGACTCCAAGTTTCGTGAATATGTTATTCAGAAGATTCTCTTGTCGGAGGGTGCTGATTTATTCGCCTCGGGGTACGTCGAAGGTCTTGTCGGTCGCCTGCACCGAGCAGAGTTTGTGCCATCCACTTTTCGAGAGGCGTGGGTTGTTGCTAATTTCGCCATATGGAACAAGGTGTTCAACGAAGTACGCCATGCGTCTCCATCTCTAACAGAATAGCTGAGACATTAGTGACCGTTACAGCGAGATGATGTCCACTACCTCGGTCGACAGAGGCCGACCGTTCCACTGGTGTTCAGACTGGCTAGGACTAGTTCTACTTGCCTTCGGTCTTCGCCTTGCCGCGGCACTTGTGACCGACTCATTCCATCATCCGCAAGTCTATGAGTATGAGAACCTCGCACGAGCCATGTTGGACGGACGAGGTTTCACCTTCCGTCACCTAGGGATCACGTATCACTCCTATGCGCCACCCCTTTATGCGTGGTTGTGCGCGATGATCTATTCAGCCGGCGGGACTGTAGTGGCGGTGCTAGTTGTTCAGATGTTAGTAAGCGTCGGTCACGTCGTCTTGGTTCAAGTACTTGCCGAGCGTCTTTTCCAGCGACGCGGTGCAGGGCTTATTGCCGGCTTGCTGATGGCCCTGCACCCGGGACTGATTATCTACGCCAGCACGAAGGCACACCCGCTCACTTTTGATGCGTTGTTCTTCACTCTCGTATTGTGGCAGTTTTGGCGGCTCCGCGATCAACCCAGTTTCGGACGAGCCGCAGTAACGGGCGCCGTGATAGGGCTCGGAGTGCTATCGCGGGCGACCATCGGAGTCCTCTTGCCCCTTGGCTGTTTGTGGCTGCTTGCTACTTCAGCGCGACAGGATTGGCCGAAATTATTTGCACGCTGCGTTGCAGTTGGGGTGTGCGCTGTCGCCATTGTTGCGCCGTGGACGATTCGGAATACGCTGATTCATCGCCAGTTTGTGCCGATGGTTACAGTGGACAGCGAGGTATTCTGGCGCGGTAACAACCCGGCGGCGACTGGGCATTCCTATATCGATTCCGGTCGTTTGGTAATCGACGCGATGTCGGCAGAGTCAAGGGCCGAGTTGCGTCAGTTGCCCAATGAGATGGAGCAGTCTAGGTGGTTTCGACGGAGAGCGTTGGAGTTTATTGAAGCTGACCCGGGTGCGTTCGTGCGCCTAACGATACGAAAGCTATTTTATTTCTGGTGGTTCTCGCCACAAACAGGTGTGCTCTATCCAAGGCTGTGGCTATATGGCTATCAGGGCTACTACCTGCTGGTTCTGTTTCTGTCTGGATTCGGCTTATGGAGCATTGCCAGGCAGAGCCGCCGTATGTGCGCGCAACATGGGGCCCTGCTTATCGTCGCATTTCTCGTAGGGCTCTCGGGCTTGCAGAGCTTTTACTATGTCGAGGGCCGGCACCGATGGGCGATCGAGCCGCTGATCATTGTGCTTGCCGGGGGTAGCGTGGCGGGATTGTCCCGTGCCGTTACGACTCGATGGCGTAACCGAGTGGCAGCTAGCAACATCTGTTGAATAAAGTCAGGGTTGCAAGAGACTGTTTCACGGAGAAAATGGAAAAGCCAACACCGAGCGTATTAATGGTCACGGGCGCCTACTTTCCCGAGGTCAGTGGTGCGGGTCTGCAGTGTCGTGAGTTAGTAAAGCAGCTTCATAGGTCGGTTCGGCTTACCATTCTCACGACTACCGCCGACCCAACCGCTCGAATGATTGACACGCAGGATGGTGTGCCGGTGCATCGTGTGTTCATCGACCCTTCAAACCGATGGTCGAAGGTTGTTGGCGCAGTTCGTTTGACTGTGGCAGTATTTCGAAATCGTCATCGCTTCTCAATCCTTCATCTCCATGGTTTTTCCCAAAAGTCCATCTTGCTGAGTTGCTTTGCCGTACTGAGGCGGTGGCCGATTGTCATTAAGATGACGTCGGTAGGGCACGATGACCCCGTGTCGATGAAAGCCCGTGGCGGGCTAGCGTATCGGTGCTACTTGCGTGCCGCACTGCATGTCGGTGTAAGTTCACGGATGACAGTTCTGTATGAGCGCGCTGGACTACCGCTGAAGCGATACCGGATAATTCCGAACGGGGTAGACCTCGTCAGATTCCGACCGTCGGATGAAGCCGAACGCCAAACACTTCGACACCAGTTGAAACTTCCTGCCACAGGCCATGCGGTGCTGTTCGTGGGGTTCTTTTCAGCGGAGAAATGTCCAGACCGCCTGTTTGACGCTTGGGCCAGCCTCGCCCTTGGGTGCCCCGAGATCGGGCCGCTTGTGTTCGTAGGGGCCACGCACTCGAAATACTATGAAGTAGACCCACGGATCGCCGAGAGCATCAAGCTTAGGGCGAACGAGTTAGGTCTCGGAGCTCGTGTGGTTTTTGTTGAGCACACATCGCACATTGAGCAGTACTATCGTGCCGCCGACATTTTTGTCTTGCCGTCACAGAGAGAAGGGCTACCGAATGTGTTATTGGAAGCAATGGCGAGCGGTGTTGCTTGTATCGCCTCTCACCTTGACGGGGTGACCGATGATTTAATCGAGGACGGTGTAAATGGACTACTCGTATCACCCGGTGAAGTGGCTGAATTGAAAACAGCGTTACGGGTCTTCGTTGATTATCCAGAGCGGCTGAGCCTACTGGGTCGTCAAGCGCGTCAGACAATCGAAACACACTTTGCAATCGAGCAGACAGCACAAGAGTATCTCAACGTTTATCGTTCGTTAATGGAGCGACCGGCATGTGCGGCATAGCTGGCATCGTCGATTTTGATGGAGGCGTTGTTGATGAGTCCCTCCTTGGTCGGATGTGTGAAGCCATTAGGCACCGTGGTCCGGATGACAACGGTATCGTTCGACTGGGAGGTAAGACGCTCGACCAGGGAGACGCCTCAGTGGGTCTAGGGAGTCGGCGATTAAGCATTATCGACATCGCCCAGGGCCAACAGCCAATGACCAACGAGAACCGAACTGTGTGGGTCGTGTTCAATGGTGAAATTTATAATTTTGCCGAGCTACGGCAAGTCCTCGAACAGGCCGGCCATACCTTTTCGACTCACTCGGATACTGAAGTTATTGTCCATGCATACGAAGAGTACGGTGATGCTTTTCCCGCTGTGCTTGATGGAATGTTTGGATTTGCTGTGTGGGATGTAAGACGTCAGCGCCTTCTACTCGGTCGGGACCGCTTCGGAAAGAAACCTTTAGTGTATGCAGAGTTCGGGTCGCGCGTCCTGTTTGCATCGGAGTTGCAGTCCCTCTTATCAGCACCTGAAGTCCCTCGCGAGATCGATTTCGAAGCAATGGGCGCCTACCTGGCCTACATGGCGATCCCAGCGCCTCTCACGATTTATCGCCATGTTCGAAAGGTGCCGCCTGGACATGTCCTAATTCACGACCGGCAGGGCACCCGTATAGAACGATATTGGTCCTTGGATTTCCACTCGAAAACGACCGATGATCCACGTGACGCGGTGCAGCGCGTGCGAGAGCTTTTCACTGATGCCGTGCGAAAACGGTTAGTTAGTGAGGTGCCCTTGGGTGCTTTTCTGAGTGGGGGTGTCGATTCCAGTGCGGTCGTGGCCACGATGGCGAACCTTTCTGACACCCCGGTTAAGACATTTTCAATCGGATTTGACGAGCCAGGATACGACGAACTTCCGCATGCTCGTCGAGTTGCCCAGGCGTTTGGGTGTGAGCACCACGAGCTCGTTGTTCGAGCGGACGCGATTGAGATGCTTCCATCATTGGTGCGGCATTTCGGTGAACCCTTTGCCGATTCATCAGCAATTCCAACTTCATACCTTGCAGCTCTTACTCGGGAGCATGTGACCGTGGCCCTTAACGGTGATGGCGGTGACGAACTGTTCGCCGGTTACGGCCGCCACATGGCGAGTAGATGGGTTGAGACCTGGCAGCGTGTGCCAGTGCCGCTTTGGGGATGGCTTGCGAAAGTGGCTGATAGGATGGCTGGTCAAGCGGCCGATGCCCGCCGGCCTTTGGCACGGTTGGCACGCGTTATGCGAGGTGCCGCAGCTGAACGGTCGGTGCGCTACCGCCATTGGGTGGGGGTGTTTGACCCCGAGCTGCTGGCGTGTCTTGGCGGCGATTCGTTGCCTGACATAGACCCTGTGAAGGGCCAGTTTGCAGAGGTGACGGACCTAGATGCGGTGGACGCCATGCTGGCCGTTGACACGGCGTACTATTTGCCGACCGATTTACTGGCGAAGGTGGACATTGCATCTATGATGCACTCACTTGAGGCGCGGTCACCGTTTCTGGACCATAAGTTAGCGGAATACGTGGCCAGTCTACCAAGCAATCTGAAGATTAGAGGATTTTTGTCCAAAGCTATACTCAAGGATGCCCTAAAGGGGCTTGTACCAGCGGAAAATCTGAAGCGCAAAAAACGCGGCTTCGCAGTGCCTGTGGCTCGATGGTTCAAGGCCGACCTGCGTGAGTTTCTCAACGACCATCTTCGACCATCTCGTTTGGCCAGTGCAGGGCTAGTTCGCCAATCAGTCATCGATGAGTTGATCACGAAGCATCAGTCTGGTGCTGCCGACTATGGTCACCACCTATGGAGTTTGTTAATGCTTGAACTCTGGCATCGGGCCTTTATGGGTGGTGATTCTGTAAGGGATAATCAGCCCGGTATGTTCCCTGACACCATCAGGACACCTCAGGTAACATGAGGTTGTGGTGGATTAAACGTTTGTAACCACACAGATCCTGCGATTGGAGTAGCTTACTCTTGCTCACCGGTCACGACATTCTTTGCATTTCCTCAATAGACTGGCGGTTTATCTGGCAAGGTCACCAGGAAATTATGTCGACCTTAGCAGCCAACGGGAATCGTGTGCTCTTTATCGAGAACACCGGTATCCGTACACCTACCATTCGTGACCTGCCGCGCCTACGCCAAAGGTTCCGTAACTGGTGGCGGGGTACCAAAGGTTTCCAGCGGGAAGGGGAAAACCTTTTCATCTATTCTCCGCTTCTCCTACCATTTCCGTACTCATGGATTTCTCGACAGATCAATCGACGACTGGTTACACGTTCTCTGCACCGATGGATGCGGGCCACCGGTTTCCGGCGCCCGTTAGTTTGGACCTTCCTGCCGACGCCATTGGCTCGAGATATCATTCGTAACGTCGATCCTCTACTCACCATCTACTACTGTATCGATGACTTTGCCTCAAGCTCCTCAGGTGCGAGGCGGATCTGGCGTTGGGAGGAGCGGTTGTTTCGGGAGGCCGACCTTGTCTTTGTCACCTCGGCAAAACTGCTTGCTCGAGCGAATAGCTTCCGGAAACAGGTGCATCTGTTTCCGTTCGGTGTCAGCTACCAAAAATTTGCGCAGGTGCGAGATCATGCACCGAATGCCGAAAGTGCTCTTAAACATCTGCAGCGTCCGCTAATTGGTTATGTTGGTGGAATTCATCGATGGGTTGACACCAAACTGCTAAAGTCCCTCGCAGAAGCTATGCCCTATGCCAGCTTCGCACTAGTGGGTCCGGTACAGGCTGATGCTTCCGACCTCGAGGCATGCCCGAATGTGCATTTGCTTGGAGCCAAAGCGCACGAAGACATCCCAAGATATATTGCGAGTTTTGATGTCGGCATTGTGCCCTATCTCCGAAGTGACTACACCGATAACGTGTACCCAACGAAACTAAACGAATATCTCTCGATGGGCATCCCGGTGGTTGCGACTGACCTACCCGAGATTCGTCGATTTAATGCTGCCCATGGAGGCGTGGTTTTCGTAGCAGGGACCGCGAAGGAGTTCACTCAGGTTATCCGAGAAGCCCTAGGGGATACGGCACCAGATGCGGTCACCAGGCGAATCGCTGTTGCAAAGAAAAACAGTTGGGAGTCGCGTCTGGAGAAGATGTCGGATGTGATTGCTGAGGATGTCGAGGCTCGTCGAGTGACAGAAGAACGTTGGGATGAAAGTCTCCGACGGATGTATCGGTCTGCTAGACGGCGCGTTGTGCGAGTGACCGTGGTAGCGGCGGCGATTTATACACTGTTATTCCATACGGGTTTCATATGGTTTGTCGCCGAGCCTCTCAGAGTGGCCGTTCCGGCCAGGCCGGCTGACGCGATCGTAGTTTTTGCTGGCGGGGTGGGAGAATCTGGTCAGGCCGGTGGAGGCTATCAGGAGCGGGTTAAGGAGGCGATCGCCCTTTATAAAGCGGGGAGGGCGGCGCGGGTGATCTTTTCTTCGGGTTATCAGTTCGCCTTCAGAGAGGCTGAGATCATGAAGGACCTCGCCGTTGCCAACGGACTACCCGAATCGGTAATCCATCTGGAGACCCGAGCTTCGAATACTTTCGAGAATGTATCCTTCGTGGATGCAATTCTCAAACGTGAACAATGGCAAAGCGTGCTGCTTATTAGCTCACCCTACCATATGCGTCGTGCACTACTTACATGGAGCAGGGTGGCACCAGAAATAGCTGTGACCGCGACGCCGGTGCCGACAAGTCAGTTCTACACTCATGGCCGTGGGGCCAGCTTCGAGCAAATCAAAGGCATTGTCCACGAGTATGTTGCGATTGTCGTCTACTGGTGGAGAGGGTGGATTTGATCTACGACGCTCCGCCAAGACTAGGGCCGGTAGGTTTAAGGCCGGTTCCCGAATCTCAGTCTTAGCGATGCTCTCGGGTGTTTAACGTTCGTAATTCTGACACCATGTTGCAGTGAATCAGACACGCATCCTTCGAGTGATCGCGAGGCTTAACATTGGTGGGCCAGCCCGTCACGTAATTCTGCTTTCAGCTCGCATTGATCCTGCGCGCTACTCAACGCTGTTAGTGACCGGTCACGAGGCACCCTCGGAAGGGAACATGAGCTCACTCGCAAAGTCGGTGGCGGTTGAGCCGAGGGTTGTTGCGGGTCTGGGTCGAGAAATTTCTTTGTGGCGAGATTTGCTGGCCTGGTTCAGGCTGTACCGCCTGTGTGTTCGCTACCGTCCACACATCGTCCATACCCATACTGCAAAAGCCGGTGTGCTCGGTCGTCTAGCAGCCAGGGCTGCTAAGGTCCCAGTCATCGTCCACACTTATCACGGCCATGTTTTTCAGGGCTATTTCTCTCCTCTTAAGACGCGTCTCTTTCTTGCCATTGAGCGTTGGCTCGGCCGGAGCACGCAGCGGCTTATAGCGGTGAGTGAGGCCGTGTGTCAGGATTTGCTCCAGCTAGGTATTGGCACACCAGAAAGTCTTGTGGTGATTCCGTTAGGACTGAATCTTGATCCGTTTCTGAGGTGCGAGGACCTCCGTGGCCAGCTCAGAGCAGAGCTTGGCCTGCAACCTGACACGCCACTTGTGGGCATCGTGGCTAGGTTGGTTCCAATTAAGGCTCACGAGGTCTTCTTGAAAGCGGCTGCCAAGGTGTGCGCCCGCTTTCCTCAGAGCCGCTTTCTCCTCGTAGGTGACGGAGAACGATTAGCCGAACTCCAGTTGCTCGTCGAGCGTCTCGGTCTACGCGACCGAGTCCTGTTTCTTGGATGGAGACAGGACCTGGACCGTGTACTAGCCGACTTAGACCTGGTGGTCCTGACGTCGCGAAATGAGGGGTCACCAGTCTGTCTCATTGAAGCGATGGCCGCGGCACGACCGGTTGTGGCGACCCGTGTCGGCGGAGTCGCCGATGTTGTCGATGACGGTATTACCGGCTGTCTCGTTGACGCCGACAAGCCGGAAGACGTTGCAAACGCAATTGTAGAACTTCTGGGAGACGAGAATCGGCGCCGAGCAATGGGCGAAGCGGCTCGCCAACGTGTTCCGCGGTTCGGTATCGACCGCCTGGTGTCGGACATGGACCGCCTCTATGGAAATCTACTCACTGAGCGAGAAACACAATGAAACTAGCTGATTTCGTGATCGATTTCTTGGCAAACAAAGGAATAGATAAGGTTTTTGTGGTCTACGGATCTGCAAATGGTGATCTAGTTGACGCATTTACACGAACAGACAAGACCCAATACGTTGCGGTGATGCACGAACAAGCTGGTGGCTTTGCTGCTGAAGGCTACGCCAAAGTTAAAGGAATCCCTGGAGTTGCTTTAGCCACTAGCGGGCCTGGTGGCATGAACCTGGTAACTCCGATAGGTAACTGTTTCTATGATTCGGTTCCTTGTATTTTTATCACGGGTCAAGTGAATTCTAGATTTCTCCGACAGGATGACTCTCTCAGGCAAATTGGATTTCAGGAAACGGACATAGTGTCGATCGTGAAACCAATAACCAAGTACGCAACGATGGTTACCGATCCTAAGTTAATCAAGTTTGAATTGGAAAAAGCGTACCATCTGTGCACTTCGGGTCGCCCAGGTCCTGTCTTAATTGATTTTCCGATGGATGTTCAAAAAGCAGACATTGTGCCAGAGACATTAGACGGCTTTCCGATATCTGAGAGATCAGATTATAGAGAAGGCAATCTAAGGGTGGTCAAAGAGCAAGTAGACCGCTACGTAGACGACCTAGTCCAGTCGGAAAGACCAGTGCTCATGATTGGTGGGGGAGTCAGGATTGCAAATGCGATAGGGGAAGTTAGAGAGCTTGGCAGGCTTCTCAAGATTCCTTGCTTTCCTACATGGAATGCTCTGGACGTTATCACTTCTGATTTCGAGTACTACGGTGGAAGGATTGGTACGTATGGGGGGGCGGGCAGAAACTTCGGTATCCAGAATTCCGACTTACTGTTAGCCATCGGTAGCAGAATTTCAGGTCGTATCACCGGCGGTAACGTAAACTCGTTCGCCCGTGGGGCCAAGAAATACGTGGTCGATGTAGATCTAGGGCTTCTAGAGAAACAAAATCAACAAGTACCATTTGACGAGAATATTCACTGTGACGCTAGGGCATTCATTCGCATGCTGATTGGTAGAGTTAAGGAATTACAGGAACCGGCAGCCAACGATGCGTGGAACTTTAGTCAGTGGACTACTAAAGTTATGGCTTGGAAAGCCAAGTACGACCCGGTCAGGCCAGAATTCTTTGAACAGAAACAAAACGTACATCCATATGTTTTTTTGAGAATGTTATCTCGAGTCTTGGACAGCGACGCTGTCATAATCGGAGACTGTGGAGGCAACATTGTTGTTAGTAACCACTCCTTTGAAACAAAGCACGGTCAAAGATATTTGACCAACAACGGAAATTCGCCGATGGGATTCTCTCATGCAGCTTCCATGGGCTGCTACTTGGCAGATCCAGCTAGGCAGGTTATTTGTGTTATCGGAGATGGTGGATTTAATATGAATATTCAAGAATTACAAACATTCCTAAACTACGATATTAAGGTTAAGACCTTCATACTAAATAATCATATCTACGGTATTACTAAAGCGTACCAAGAAACCAATTTTGAGGGTCGATGCGAGGCTTGTGGACCCATCGGTTATGACCCGCCGGACTTTATAAGAATCTGTAAGGCTTATGATCATAAAACCTTTGTGATTAATTCACATAGCGGCCTAGAGGAAAACATTAAGCATGTGTTAGGACACGATGGGCCCGTTGTGTGTGACGTGAACTGCCACGAACATCATAGCTATGAGCCGAGAATAGTTGGCTGGAAAACGCCAATTGAAGATATGTATCCATACCTACCTCGTAGTGAGTTCAAAGACAATATGTTTATTGCACCCACAGAAACATGGGAGCATCCAGAGTACCCTGACGTGGAAGAAGTGACGGGTGAAGACTAGCCGAGTGGTCTTTTTCGGCACAGTTGAGTCGGCTGTTTCGGATTCGTATTATAACCACCACGAACGTTGATTGTTATAAATAGCCAATAGGTGTGAGCGCGCGCGGTGTTTGGCTCTCTGCCAAGCCGCCGGTGGTTTCGCCCCGAGGGTCCTTAATTCGGATCAGCGGGGTTTTTTTGTTTCTTGCTGAGTTGCAATCTCTTAATCCTCAGTGTTCGGGGTACAATCTATAGTCCGTCCTAGGTTGCACTTTTAGGCTTGAAGTTTCGCATGGCACAGTATTTCTTTCTCGCGCTGTTTTTGTCGCTAGCGTTGGTACCAGTTTGCCGATTCTTGGCGACTCGACGCGGGTTGGTTGCGCTACCACACCGCGATCGCTGGCATGACAAGCCAACAGCTCTCCTTGGGGGCGTTGCGATCGGAGTAGCGACCTTCGCGTCGGTACTGACCTATATTTTTTCGACATCAGGTGGTGAGTTCAGTGTTGGCCGAGGCTACCTGGTCGAACCTACTGGAGATCTTCGCCAAGTTGTTCTACTGGGTTGCGCAGCAGTCATCTTCATTGTTGGTCTAGTCGACGATTTACGTGACCTGAAACCCTTTAGCAAGTTCATCCTACAGATTGTCGTTGCCTCAGTACTTTTGTATTTCGATTACGGTCTAGCTTGGACGGGCCGGCTCACGATTGACAACCTCTTGACGATCGCATGGATCGTTGGCATTACCAACGCGTTTAACCTGCTCGACAACATGGATGGCTTGTGTGCAGGCGTGGCGCTCATCACAGGATTCAGTCTGCTGATTGGCATGGGGCCAGTTTCGGAACTCTCCCTTGAAGTGGTGTTTCTCCTGGCGCTACTCGGTGGAACGGCCGGGTTTCTCGTCTATAACTTTCATCCAGCATCGATCTTTATGGGGGATAGTGGCAGCCTACTCATCGGACTGAGTTTGGCCGTTCTATCCCTCGGTTCTGAGGGTTTGCCCGGGGGAAGCAGCAATCTCCTAACGGTGGTTGGCGCGCCGGTGCTTGTCCTGCTAATACCCATCTTTGATACGACACTTGTGACCCTCTCGCGCATAGTATCGGGTCGAAGTGCGGCGCAGGGTGGCCGCGACCACTCGTCCCATCGGTTAGTAGCAATTGGTCTCTCACAAAGAGCAGCCGTCGGTGTTCTATGGGCCTTGGCGGCCATGGGTAGTGTTGTTGGGATTACGTTGAGCACTCTGAGCCTTGAGTGGTCGGGGTTATTGGCATCAGTATTCATGCTCGGCATCGTGATTTTCGCGGCTTACCTCGCCCAGATCCGAGTCTACGACGATAACGCGGAGCCACTCATCCGTGCCGGAAAGATTACGCCATTCGTTGGCGACATCATTTACAAACGGCGTATTGCTGAAGTTGGGCTGGATGTTGTTCTTATCACGATAGCCTACTACGCGGCATACCAACTTCGTTTCGAAGGGCAAGAGCTCGCGAATTTCTTCGTGCTGTTCTACGAAACCTTGCCGTTTGTCGTAGCCGTTCAGATGATCACGCTGTTCGCTGTTGGTGCCTATCGCGGGGTGTGGCGATACTTTGGCTTAATGGACGCGATTACGTTTACCCAAGGGGTCTTCGCGGGCACATTCATCACCGTAGGTCTCTTCGTGTATGTGTATCGTTTTGTGTGGTTTTCTCGAAGCGTGTTCCTGATCTACGCGGTGGTGCTTCTTCTACTACTCACTGGTTCGCGGGTGTCATTTCGCGTGATCAGTGAGTGGATTAAACGGGGGAGCCATGCCGGCGATCGGCTCATCATCTACGGCGCTGGAGATGGTGGTTGGGCAGCGGCTAGTGAGTTGTTAGATCGTCAGGACTATTCTTACAAGATGCTCGGTTTTGTCGACGACGATAAGGAGAAACGGCACGATCGGATCCAAGGCTATCCGGTGTTGGGTGATTACGACGCACTAGCATCGCTCATCAAGAAGGGTAAGGTTGATTGTGTCGTAGTGTCGACACAACGAATAGAGGTCGAGCACTTAGGCGAGTTAGAACAACTCTGCACAGAGTACAGGGTGCGATTATCTAGGTTGCAGTTCGACTTGAAACACTTGGTTACCGTTTCTTAATTTTTGCTTGTGTGTTGTTGGTACTCTGTCGAGGTTCATCTTAATGGAATCTCAAGCAGCGTTATTTCGCCCACCTGCACCCCAAGTTCGCGCATGTCCGTGCTTCCTGGTAACTCAGCACTGGGGCGCCAACTGGGGCTGACCACGAGGTCAACCCGTGGGTAATGAATACCATCAACCAGTTTCTTTGCAGTTCCTGTCTCCTTGGCTGTGGTGTGCCCGGAAATCGGTCCGAGCCATGACTCGCCGGGTCTAATAGCTGACTCCATAATGGTCGTGGCCGTGCCGACGGATGTATTGAGTTGGTCGCTTGGTGGAATGTCTAGCATCACGTCGTGCCAAGCCCCACTCTCCAAGGTTAGTCGCTGTGCCAATCGGTTATCCAGTCTGACATCCACTGTGAACACCCATGCTGGCGTGACCTGAACCGCTCGTAGCGGGATGCGAACCTGTCGAACATTCGATTGAACAAAAAACGTTGCATGTCGACCTGTCCATCTAAGTGGGCGCTCATTGCCCTCTAGTTCCCAATCGTAAAAGCCGTATGAAATTCTGGATAAGTTAATATTGCTTCGTTCGTGACCTGCTCGAATGGGAACTGAGCCAACCACTACGATTAGAGTAATCGGGACCAGCCAACGCGTCAGGGCTGAGTGACGAGCCCCATCTGCGGAAACATTATTTGGCGCTGCAATGCTCTCGCCTAGCGCAACAGCCAGTCCAAACACCAGCCAGAATGAATAGGCGACCTCAGCGTAGACGAGGGAATGATTTGCTACGAGGGTTACGCAACATGCAACTAGGCCAATGCCTGCGCCAGTGGCAATAGATTTCGCGCCAAAGGCCTGTACGCCCTGCCAGATGCGCCTTAGACTCGATATCAGCAACCAAGAAAACAGACCAAAACCAATGATTCCGAACTCCGCTACGATGAGAAGAAAATAGTTGTGGGGATTTTCAAGACGACTCGAGAAGGCATCAACCAACAGTTTCTGCAACTCTTGTGAGTTCAATAGCTCGGCTGCCGCACGGTATTGGCCTACCCCGATACCCAGCCAAGGAGAAGAGTTCAGCATGCGAAAGGTTGTTTCAACAAACAGCCAGCGAATTTGCAATGATTCAAGCGAGCTGCTGTCGGCGAAGGCGATAAGACGGTATCCGAGCACGAGGACAACGGAAGCGATTCCAACTGCAATGGCTCCTCGGCGTAATCCACGAAGCGCCGACACTTGTGGGCGAATGATTCCCAGTAACGCGACACCCGCAAGGAGTAGGACTAAGCTTGTAAGGAGTACGGCCCGTGACCCCGAGAGCCAAAGGGCTATACCAATGACTACGCTTGCTCCCAGCCACACTGCGCGGTGTTTGCTATCTGCTGCAAGGCCGAGGGCGATCGGGAGCACGAGAACGAAATAGGAACCAGCTGTATTGACCTTCGAAACAAACACTGCCCACCGTTGCTGTAGCAGTTCTGGCAACGTTACGCTCGGGTTGCCGGTTCCGATCGCAGTAGTGGAGAGTTCTACGATACTGAGTGCAGAGACACCAACGGCGCCTACCACGACCATCCTTCCAAGCCGCCGCGCCAGTCTTGAATCTCCTCGACAGAGCGTGATGACAGCCAGGAATAGTCCTATTCCTTCAAGAATTGTTGCTGCGGAAACGATGAATTCATAGCCTGACAGCGTACCGACCCAGGGCCTGAGATCGGCAATTGGCGCGGTAAGATAAGCCGTTGCTAGGTATTCTGCAAAAAAGTTTATAAATGGCCACGGGTTATCTTTCGAGATCTGCAAGGCAATCAGCTGCACTGCGCAGGAAGCGGCCACGGTCGTGCCAAACAACAACGCGGGTAGGCGAACCGTGGACGGTACTGTTGAGGTTGTTCGGATAAGCTGAAAGCGGCCGAGCAACCAGCCTGCAAGAAAGGCGAGAACGATCGCTTCGGTTGTGCGCGCCGGATACGCGTCCGTCAGGATTCTCGTCCCGAACATTCGCATAATCGGCGCCAGTCCAGCTACGATGAGCAGCGCGTCACTTGGCCGTGCATACGCGAGGCAGCCGACAGCGCCGACGCCAAGTTTTAGTACAAGCGGCACGTGATCAGCCCAAAAGAATGACTGTGCGACGGTAAAGACGAACAATGCCACTAAGGCCTGGCCGATTAGTCCAAGGGCCCACGCCGGACCAGTAGACCAGATATCTTGATTGCGTACACCGGTTGATCCCACTTGCGTGTGCATCGACTGAGTAGGTCTAGACGCGGCCGTGTCCATTTGCGCAATCCTGTGGCTGCTGATGGTCCGCCAGTATCAGGTGCCTTGCCTCACACGGGTACTCCCACGAGCCGTAGAGCCTTAGCAATCGGCCAGGTGTACGGGTAGAGCGGGTGGCTATAAAGCAGTCGTTTGGCGAAGCTTCGGGCTCGACTATCCCTTATGGCCCGGGCGCCTATGAGTACGCTCCACCGACCCTGGGCTGTTGAGATTCCCGGGCCTACTAGTTCAACGCGGTGTTCAAGTGTTTTATCGAACACAAATAAGTCACCTTTCGTTGCACCGATGTCGTCTGCGAGGCTCAAGGTCATGCCGCTTCGAGTGCGCAGGAGGAAATCGCCGCCAGTGTAATCCTGAGGGGTCCGAGATAGGAGCACGAGGCACTGGAGTAAGGGAAACGGAGCTGGCCCATCGTAGTCTCTGTGTGCCGGCAAACGGCCAGTGTCAGTGATGTACTTTGTTGCGATGATGTAGTTTTGCAGTTTCTGCTTTTCCTCGCGGTATTGAGGATTATCCATCCATGCCTGCTCGATATCGTCGCGCAAGCCGAGTGCCTTATTAAAGAATTTTGTCGTTTGTTCGCTGTGCTCGTTGTGCAAGTACTGATAAATGCGGTATGTGCGGCCGACTTTGTCGTGTGAGCGCGGATGCACGTAGTCCCGTACCAAATCTGTGTTGATGCGCGAGACGCAGACCGGCCCTGTTCTGAGAAAGCTTTGGCATTCGCTCCGATATCTATCAATCTCGGCTTCAGAGAAATAGTCTTTGAGGAGTACATACCCCTTGGTCGGATTCAAGAGTTCAGTGACATAGGAGGCACGATTAATCAGGCTATAGGTCGACATCGATTGCTCGCACTAGGGTCCTAAGCGCCCGGGCCACGTGTCGGTCGTGGGGCACGCGACCTGCTTCGCTCTCTGAAAGGTGTGGGGTAACGTACACATTTCGCATAAAACGAAAACGGTCCCAGAATGGCATAGGCTCACGCCAGAATACGTCGGCTCCATAGAAGGCGACTCGTTTTTTCTTCAGTGCCCGAAACAGTGCCCGTTTATTGATGACGGCCGCGCGACCGCAGTTAACGAGGACAAGATTCGACTTGGCCAATGTGAGTTCTTGGCTTCCGATCAAGCCTTGGGTAGTGGAAGTTAGTGGAAGCTGGACGAAAATGATGTCGCACTGGCGGAACATTGACGGAAGTTCCAGAAACTGCATGCCGAGGCGTTCTTCAATGATGTGGGAGAAGCGCCTGGTGTGATGGTAGAAGACCTGGGATCCGAACGCTTTGAGTTGGCGGTGGATTTGATGTCCGATTAGACCATAGCCGACAATTCCAACGCGTTTACGATAAGCCGTCAACGTGCTGGCACCAGTCCAATTATGGCCGCCTATGGTTTCACTCGCGAGTGGAGCCATGAGTTGCCGGTAGAACCGCTTTGGGGATCTTAGCGCGTGCCACCTCGACCGCTCGGTTAGTCGTTTTAATCCGATGAGCATCAGAAGTGTAGCGACCTCCGCCACATCCGTTCCGCGATCTGTATCTACGGCTTGAATCTTGATCGATGACTTATTGCGATCGAAGGTAGCCATCCAATCGTCTGTCGTATGGAGACAAATGCCGGCAAGATGAGGAAACTCGCCAAGGACTTTCGTTGATAGCTCGCGGGTCTTGTTGATGATGATCCGCACCCTCGGTGCCTCGGCAGGCAATAGCCTGTCCGTTACGACGTAGTTCGTTGAACCGAGGTCCGTCAGCAGGGCCCGATAATGGCGGCTTCGTCGCTTGGGATCGACGAAGTAATTCAAGAAAATGAGCGGCGGATCCATACCTATAATCCTACATACTCCACCCACCCTAGTCGTTTGCCCGCTACAATGGGTCGACCCAACTTGTTCTCACTTTCCGACTACACCCAGCATAGGACTACTTGCTGATGCGTAGCGTTTTCGTGGTATGCGGCCGGCTTGATACGCCAGTCTGCCTGACTGCACAGCCAGTTTCATCGCTTCAGCCATAGCGATTGGGTCGGTGGCTTGAGCAATGCCTGTGTTCATGAGAACGCCATCAACGCCAAGTTCCATCGCGTATGCGGCATCCGAGGCGGTGCCGACGCCGGCATCCACAATCACCGGCACGGTCGCGGCTTCTCGAATGATCTCGATGTTGTTGGGGTTCTGAATACCAAGACCGGAACCGATCGGTGCACCGAGCGGCATGACGGCCGCAGCACCAGCCTCCTCAAGCTTACGACAAGTCACCGGATCGTCATTGGTGTATGGCAATACAACGAACCCTTCCTTTACGAGTTCACGCGTTGCTGCAATAAGCGCCTCATTGTCAGGGAATAGGGTACGTTCGTCTCCGATCACTTCGAGTTTAATCCAATTGGATAGTCCCGCTTCCCGCCCAAGCCTTGCAGTACGAATTGCATCCTCTGCGGTATAGCAGCCAGCAGTATTCGGGAGTAGGCTGTATTTCGTTGTGTCGATATAGTCCAGTAACGATTCCTTACTGTGGTCGTTGACGTTGACCCGACGAACGGCGACGGTGATGATTTCAGCGCCGGATACCTCATGGGCGCGTACCATTACATCGTTGGAAGGGTACTTTCCCGTGCCGACAAGCAGGTGCGAGTGAAAAGACTTCCCGGCAATGACTAGTGGAGTATCGGTCATCGTGAACCTCCACCCACGAAATTGACGATTTCAATCTGGTCACCCGCATTGATTAGTGTGGAATCGAAGGCTGCACGTTTCACCACGGTAAGGTTATGCTCGACCGCGATACGCCGGGAATCAATATCGAGATAGTCGAGCATCTCCGTCACCGTCATGGGTGCATCGAGTTCAAGCGAGTCACCGTTGAGTGTGATAGTCAATCGCCACAGCCTACTCTTCGTCACGGGGCGAAGTCAAGGCTAACCTATTGGAAGAAATGAAGTTAGCGCTAGATTGCCATCATCGAAGAATGAGTGATCACGACGGATATTCTCGGTAGTAGCCGGAGGGACGTAGTCTATGCCATTCGTTGAAGGTCGGACCGGATGCATCGAGTTTCTTGTTTGGAAGCAGTGGTTCGGCTAGGGGCTTTCCGATTCGTCGTTCCGTCTCACTTGCTCAGGGTCTGTAGATAAGTAGGACTGAGCGAACGCAGTTAATGTGACGCCTTCAACGCCACGGTCGGTGAGATGGGAGAACGTACGTTTGAGCTGATGGAAGAGGTTGTTTACCGCCGCTGGTGTGGGATTGTCGGGGGAGCGTGTCGATTGAGGCGCTCGCCTGTGGTACCCTCGTTGTGGCCAGTAACACAGCTGGGTCGATGGAGGTCCAGTCATTTTTCCCGCATGACATGACGCTCTACGATGGAAGAAATCCGAATGCCTTGTGTACGGCGGTGCGATCCGCCATGGTGCGTGGTGCGCTGCGTACGGGCTCGGAGACCGCGCGGACCATTAAAGCGCGCTTCAGGCCGTCAAATTGCGTCGCTGCACATCACGAAATCTATGAACAAACACTTCGGGAGTCCTTCGACAGTCGCTCGAATTGGTCCTAAGATGCTCAGTCCAGGGAAAACGTTATTAGTTACTACCTTACTGGACAAGTAACTCTGGCCTGTTCTTCTAAATGTCATATGCGATCTCGTGAATCTCATTCAATTCATCTAGTGCTCTTCTTCTCCAGAAACGTATCGCTGCGGACATGGGCCGAAGTTGGAATGTTTGATAGGGAGGTGGCTCTTTACTTGAAACACCAGAAGGAAGGACTCAAAATCAGCTTCTTGACTTATGGTGATGAGAGCGAACTCGAATACTCCGAACGAATCCCCGGCATTGATATTTTGTACAATAAATGGGGGCTACCACTGCCTCTGTATTTCTTGCTGATTCCACTTCTTCATTCTGGGGCGTTGCGGCGTGCAAGCGTGTTGAAGACCAATCAACTTTCTGGTGGGCGTATAGCACTGTGGTCTTCAAGATTGTGGCGCAAGCCACTGATCGTGCGATGCGGAAATATCCCGTCCGATATGACTGCGCAAACTCATATAAAGAACCCTGTCCACATGCGGCGTCTACGTCGGTATGAAGCAAAGATGTTTCATGCAGCAACAGCGATCATTGTCGCTGCACCTGCGATGCGCGATTATATTACTCGCACCTACTCTGTATTAGATTCCCTCATTCACGTGGTATCAAATCATGTATTAACCGATCTGTTTCGCCCGAAGGTGGTCAGTTCATTGCCAAACCGACTCTGCTTTATGGGACGACTCGAAAAACAAAAAAATGTCGAAACTCTCGTAGAGGCATGCTCAGGCACAGGTTTAGATTTGGTATTAATTGGTAATGGTTCGTTACGCAACGACATTAAGGCTCTAGCGATGAACAGCGGCGTTAATGTTACCTTTATGGGAAATCTGCCACATGCGGAGCTGCCCTACCAATTATGCAAATCCCGTATCTACGTTCATGCGACACATTACGAAGGAAGCCCTCCCAAAGCTTTATTAGAAGCGATGAGTTGCGGGTTACCTGTAATCTGCTCGAATGTTCCTGGTATAGGCGAATTTATTATTCATGGAGTGACAGGTTGGTTATGTGGCACATCACGAGAAGAGATTCGAAATGCCATTGATATAGTATTGCGTGATGGCGATCTTCAAGAGCGCCTAGGCCGAAATGCGCGAGAGTTTATTGTTAAATCTTTCACTCTGGACGAGGCTGCACGGAATGAAGTAGCAATACTGAAGACTGTTGCACTTTAAGCTCTCTATTTGATGGGTCAACTTGGCTCGACAGAATTATTTCAGCAGTCATTGTTTTGTATTTCAGATTTGGGAAAGCTATTACAGAAGTCCTCGAAGCGGTGCTACCATGGACCGTGGGTGGTGTGTGAATAAGAACTCTGATCCGATAACTGACTTCGATAACCAGTCGACTAATCGATCGACTCGGGTTCTTTTCATAACTCAATCTAGCGCGTACCCACAATTAGGTGTGCTGTATCTTGTTGATGCCTTGCGACAAGCGGGCATCGAGTCACTAGTGGTATCGTGTGATCTTCCGGCTGAAAATCTCGACTCTATCCTCACAGACTATAGGCCGGCGGTGGTTGGCATGTCCGTGCTGACTGCTCCCCAGGTTGTGGACTTTAAAAGACATTCAATCCGGATAAAAAACGAGTATCCGGAAATCAGTATTGTGTGGGGGGGCGTACATCCTACGATTCTTTCGGAAGAGTGCATGGACTCATCTTACATAGACTTTGTTTTTATTGGACAAGGCGAGGATGTTTTTCCTGACCTAGTTCTTGACATTGTTAATGGAACAAATAAGTTTACCAAGAGAGTACAAGGGCGTTCGCCTCAGACACTCGATCGGTACAGTCCAGCTTGGGACAAAGTTAGCCTTAGTCAGTATCTTTTCTCTGAACGGCACTCGGTCCGCTCTCCGATAACTAAAGTCCAAACATCAGCAGCAAAGGTGTTTGACCAAATAAAAAGCGATATCCAGGCCATCGATCCCGGGCTGAGTTCCGACGTATCAATACACGTTCTTGAAGATATTAAGAAGTGGGATGTTGGCTTATATGAACTGGACAAGAGTATATTCTATTACCTAATTACCAGCAGGGGATGCCCGTACAGTTGTACTTTTTGCTCGGAACCTCTCCAGATTATGCATGGTAATGCCGCGGGAAAATTTACCTGGAATTCCCACGATCTCGACTGGGTGAAGTGTCAGATAGACGTGATTCGAGAGCGACTTGCTCGGGACGGAGAAGACCTTGAGGGTGTGGGTATCTGGGATGATATGTTCTGGGTGGATAAGAAGCGCGCTCGGAACATCCTCAGCTACTTAGCTAGTGAGGGCCTGACGTATTTGATTGAGGCACGTCCTGATCAACTCATTCGAGATGATTATTCGCTTTATAATTTCTTAGGCGAGACGAATTGTTCGCAAGTATTTATTGGCGCTGAATCGGCATCCCAGGAAACGCTTGACTACATAAAGAAACATACGGACATAGAGGACTACTATCGGCTAATGAAGCACGCAAGTATTGTCAAGGTTCCGTTACGCATGTCATTTATTGTTGGTTTCCCAGGCGAGACCGACGAAAGCGTTAATAAAACTCTGGATTTTTGTGAGACCGTTACGAACGGTGCTTACGGTCCTTGGGTTAACATTAGTGGTCCCAAGATCTTCACGCCCTATCCAGGCACTGTGGAGTATGACCGTGCGGTAGAGGCGGGTTTTGTAAAACCTGCCACACATGTTGATTGGAGAAAAATCCACAGATCAACTGAAGCCTACCTGGAGTGTTTTCCGTGGATGCGGAATTACCCTAGCGCTACTCTCGAGAGGCTCGAGCATTATTTTGGGCAAGGTTACAGCGCATTGACTACCCACTAGACGAGGACCGGAACGGACGCGCTCTCGGTTGTGCGCCTCGTGCCCTACAACGTTAGGCCAGTTGCTTGTCGCTTTACCCTCTGTTCCACCCGAATTGTCAGAAGACAACGCTCAGTCTTGTGACATCCGTGGTCACGGCTAGTCACAGCTTGTCTCTATTAACAAAAAGTGTCACAGCTAGTCACGGGTACGCACGTTTGATCCGTTTTTTGACACAAATTGACACACGCCTCAATCGCGTTGAACCCTCCACCAGCCAGCAGTAGGATGTGCGTCTATGGGTGGCAACAGTGGTTGATGCTGATCGTCTCCAACTTCGAGCGAAGGAGGGAGATGCCAAATCCCAGACCAGTCTCGGCGACTGTTACCTATGGGGCCTCGGTGTAACGCAGGACCTGCCGGAGGCGGTACGTTGGTATCGGAAATTGGCCGCGCAGGGCCACGCTGAGGGCCAAGGTATGCTCGGCTGGTGTTACCAATGGGGCCTCGGTGTAACGAAGGACCTATCGGAAGCGGTGCGCTTGTATCAGTTGGCGGCCGAGCAAGGCCTGGCTCAGGCGCAGTACAGCCTCGGACGCATGTACGGAAACGGCGAAGGCGTATCGCTCATCGCGCACCTCCGCCCACGAAATTTACGATCTCGATCTGATCCCCTTCGTTGACCATCGTTGAATCGAATGCTGCACGTTTCAGCACGGTAAAGTTGTGCTCGACTGCCACGCGCCGAGCGTCAATCTTGAGGTAGTCAAGTAGTTGCGTCACCTGCATGGGTGCGTCAAGTTCGAAAACATCACCGTTAAGTGTGATAGTCAACCGCCTCAGCCTACTCTTCGTCACAGTATGAAGTCAAGGCTAACCTATTGGTATGAATGAGTTTAGCGTCCACGCGTGGCTCCGACCGAACGAAATATTCGCGTATTCGCTCTCGGCGGTTAACTTGAGTCCGTGTTCGGTGCTATTCGGTGCACCTCCGTCCGAGTGGTATCGAAACCTCAGTCTCACAGAGGCGGTTCGATTTGCTGATCTACGACTTGACGTCGCGCATCGATCTTCCGCGGCCAGGTGAGTACGAACGCGCGAACTCGGTCAGGGTCATACCCTTGACTCCACGTGAGACGAGGTGCGTGAACGTTCTCTCAAGCCGATGGAACAGATCGTCGACGGCGGCTGACGTGCGGTTATAGGGCGAGCCGCCCGGCATGAGCTCAGACGAATGCAGCATCATCTCGATGGCTGGCAGGCCGAGCGCGTCGGCGGTCTCGTAGACGGTAATCAGGCGCTTCGCGGACATTCCCGGATACGGGCGAAACCACTGAGGTGCAAGTCGAAGGAATCTATTAGCCGCCCGCATGGGGATCGATTGTCGATGGCGACGGAACATTGAGCGGGCCAGGCGTGATCGCCGCATGAGCACGCTGGTATGCAGGATAGTGACTGGCACTTCCAGGAGTCCAGAGTTCCCGGCTTCGCACACATCCCTCTGTGAGAGACCGTAGGGGGCGAGCGGTGCTTTACGGAAGTCCGGCCCGCCTTCGCGCAGGCCGAGGTCACCAACCCACGACACTAATGGCGTGATTGAGCAGTCCACCAGGTACCCGAGCCTGACCATTGGTGCCACTTGTGCGGCCGAGAAGCCCCATCGGCCGGCGCGGTAGCTCGTCGGCGCCTGACCGAGCCGATCGCTAAGCGTCGCCGTCAGGGTGCGTAGCTTCGATTGAAACAGTTCGGTGGGTAGTTCGGATGGGTAGGGGTGACCCCGGTCGGCATCGTCCCACACGGCGTCGAACGGCGGGGTCGACCAGGGGTGCAAATGCGCACCGATCTCAGCGTGGCCATTGCGGGCTGGTTGTCCCAGCGTCCCATCAAACACGGCACTCGTGACGACTTCGTATGTGCAAAGGTAGGTCGGCGGAAATTCGAAGTGCTCACAGAGCGCTTGGAACCTCGGCACGTAACCGAGATTGTCGGTCGTCAATTCTGCCCCGACGTCCCATTGATTATCTGCTTCGGTATCGACAGTGAGGATTAGTTTCATAGCTCTGTTACTCAATAGCCCAGCACGTATTCCATGTTCGTGATTAGGATGTCGCGGCCGATCGGGATGTGGGGGATTCTCTTGACGAGCCATTTTGGCAAGGTACGCTGCGCCAGCTTGCTGATCTCCAGGTCCTCGCGAATTAGCGTGAATCCGGCTTCGGTGATGTGCTGACGCAAGTTTTTGAGCGTGACGAGATAATGGAGGTCGTCGATTATCGTTTCGCCTTGTTGGGCTTGTGTGAGGAACAAATCACTGTACACCGGCTCGCGGAAAGTTCCCGGTGCATGGCGTGCGAGCCACCAGCTCAGTTCAAAGGCGAGCCGACGTCCTAGCATCAGATGCGGCGGAATTGGGAACCGTAACCGCGGAAGGTGAACTCCGCTCGGCGACAGATAAGGCGCCGTTTCGAGAAACATACGCCCACCCGGCCTAAGGACTCGGCGTGCTTCGCGCAGATAGGCGCTAGGGTCCCTGACGTGCTCAATGACGGCATGGGAAATGACCAGGTCGAAGCTTGCGTCACGAAACGGCAGCGCCGTACCATCTGCTCTTGAAAATCTTGGCTTAGAGCCGCCCTGTTCCTCGGCGAGTCGTGTACCCGCGCCCCGGAATCGGTCCGCGAGATCGATGGCAACGACCGATACAGCCTCTTCAGCAAACGAGACACTCATGCCGCCGCCTCCGCAGCCATCATCGAGCACGCTACCGAGGTGCGTGATGTTGGCTCTTGTCAAATAGCGAAGCAGCTTGGCTGAGCGCCAGTATTCAAACTTAGCGTAGTGAAACTCCGACCGAAACCGCTCGGCGCCATGCCGTTCAATAGCCTCCTGATCGACGATCCGCATCGTTATAATCGTGAAATGTGTCTATCCTTCACTTCTCGGATTCATCAGGGGTGGAGGATGCCCGCTTCTCTGCAACCATGGTGCCTCGCAAGCTGGCCAGTAACTGTCGGATCTCTCGGAGTTCTTGCGCCTTAAAGAACCCGAGCACGACCAGGGCGACCGGATACGTCGCCACCAGTGCGAGCCCAACACTGAGCGCCGTAGCTATAGACGCCGGCGCTACTATAGCCATTATCCCATAGAGCGCGATGGCCACTCCTGCAGTCATCGCGAGTCGTCCCCATTCGTAGCGGATGGCGTAATACCGTTGGGCGAAGTAGCTCAACGTTGCAACGAATACGATCTGTCCAGCGACGACCGAAGCCGCTGCGCCAAAGAGCCCCCATTGTGGGATCAGTAGAAAATACCCGCCGAGGCTTACAGACCCGCCGACCGCGGTCGCGATCGGATAGGCGTGAGTCCGTTTAGCGACGTTGATTGATGTTGACAATAGCGTGGATGTTGATTGGATTGCCATGCCAAGGGCCAGCAACGGTACGACCTGGGCCGCGGCATGGAATGTCTTAGGAGTCATCAGCTCGACGACTGGTTGCGCGAAGCAGGCCAGCGCCAAAGTCAGGAAGCTCAAGACAGCGAAAGCGTAGCTAGAGAGACGACCAAACAACCATGGAGCATCTGCGCGGCGCATCGAATCAAAAGCAAATGGCATCCAGGCTGTGGTGAATGCTACGGGGTAAAGCTTAACCACCGAGGCGATGCTGACACCGATCAAGTACACGCCCACTTGGGCGAGGGGAAGATACAGTGTGAGGAAAAACCGGTCGCTCATCGCCATGCCCTGATGCAGGATGCCCTGGGATGCCCGTGGAAGGCCGAATTGCAGCATCTCCCGTGCTATCGAACGGGAGAATCGCCAGGTCGTCATTGTGTTAATGCTCCGGCTAAGACCGGCGACCATCAATGTCGATATCATGACGTCGGCCAGGACAATGCCGGTGACGTTCCATCGCAAACCGACAACGAATACCAGACGAAGGACAATCGTCCCGAGGGACCGGACGAAGGTAAGCGTGGCGTAGGTGCGAGATTTTTCTTGGATTTGCAGGCGTGTCAGTGGGAGAAAAATAAAGCTACCTATGAAGCTGTTCGTGAACAACAGGGAGAGTGTCGTCACGTGGTGCTGACCGCTAAACAGTGCGCCATTGATTGTAGGTGCGAGACCTAAGAGCAGGAGCGTCAGTGCGCCGTTTGCTCCGATTAGAAAAAGGATGATAGTGCCGGCGAGCCGACGGCGTTCCTCGTCGGTTCGACAATCGTAATGGAGTCGCAGGAACGAGGTATCCAGGCCCCATCGGTACACGGGCTTAAGTACCGCTTCGAGTACAAGGACCAGCGCCAGCACTCCATAATCTGAAGGGGACAGGACGCGGGTGTAGACCGGCAGCAGTAGAAATGTAGTCGCCAGGATCGCGACGTCTGCCGAGCCGTAAACCAGCAGGTGGCCGAATATTCGACGAACATTGTCGAACATGCAGGCGGATTATAGTGGTAAGCCGTATCTTCTCTGAAACCTACCTTGGTTGGGGGTCAGGGGATGCCTAGCGGCATTGTGGTAGTGGTTGGGTGATAATGCGGTGTCCCACAGCTGACACCAAATGGTCACGTAGCTCGACTAGAGCAGGATTGAATTATTTATAAAGGCCTTTCTCATGCGTATATGCATGGTCAGTCCGGTGGCGCCGCCGGTACAGGCTGCCAACTCGCTGCTTCCGGAGTTGCTGGTTCACGAACTCCGGGAACGTGGAGTCGACGCCTCCTTCGTGTCTCATCCTACCGCTGGCGCAGTAAGCGCTGGTGGAACATTGAACACTTATGTTCCGCGCCGTGGTAGTAGCCTGCTTCACCGCAGCCGTGCGGGAGCAGTATTGGCTGGCGCGCGAATCGCGATGGGACTACGTGCAGCGCTGCGCGTCGCGGATCTCGCCCACCTCCACGGTAATGGGCTCATCGTCGAGGTCGCATCGCTGCTGGCGCGGTGGCGCACGACTCCTGGCATCATCACACTCTATGGCACTGATATCTGGCACCATGACCCGGTGATGCACCGAAGGTTCGCCGAGGTGGTCACAGGAGCTGCGCATCGCATCTTTTACAGTCGCGCGTTGCTGGTACATGCACGCTCGCTCGGGCTGGCGGTCGACCCATCGACCGTCATCCACGCCCCAGTGGCGGAGGTGTTTCGCGCCGTGCCGAATGAGGAGCGCCACCAGATTCGTCGCGAGCTTGGTGTTGGTCCTGGCCCGTTGTTGCTGACGGTCAAGCGGCTTCACGAGGTCGCCGGGTATCCGGACCTACTCTCGATGATGCCGTCCATCATCGCCGGCAGCCCTCAGACGACACTGTGGATCGTCGGAGAAGGAGAGCTCCGAGCGGAGCTCGAACGTCAGGTCGCAGAGCTCCAGTTAACCCGGTCCGTCCAATTTCTCGGACAGATCGACAATGCTCGGCTTTGGCAGTACTACGTGGCCGCTGACCTCTTCGTGCTGCCGTCCCGTCTGGAGTCGTGGGGGAGCGTGTCGATTGAGGCGCTCGCCTGTGGTACCCCCGTTGTGGCGAGCAACACGGCTGGGTCGACGGAGGTCCAGTCATTTTTCCCGCATCACATGACGCTCTACGATGGAAGGAATCCGAACGCCTTGTGTGCGGCGGTGCGATCCGCCATGGCGCGTGGTGCGCCGCGTACGGGTTCGGAGACCGCGCGGACCATTGAAACGCGTTTCAGGCCGTCAATTTGCGCCGCCGCATATTACGAAATCTATGAACAAACACTTCGGGAGGCGTTCGACCGTCGCTCGAATCGGTTCTAAGATGCTCAGTCTTGTGCTTGGTGATTAAGAAGGCGCCAGGGGAGTTCGAACCGCTCAAGGAGCACCTGTCGCGCCGAAACCGGATACTCAATGATTGTCCCACCACTCCGCAGAGCGATCTGATATTGGGTGAGAAAGAGTAGGTTTGAGACAATTACGCAGACGGCGATGATTCTGAAGGTCCCGGACCACTGAGTCCACCGCCAGGAGGACACGAGTGCTCCAAGGCCGATGGTGAAGAATACGGTATAGCTAACGAAGCGACGCGCACCGAACGCTTCACCGCCCCACCAGTCGACGACAGCGGCGTTGACATATATAGCTGTGAGCAAGACGGCCAACGTTCCCCATCCCAGCAGGCGATCTCGTTTTATCAGCCAGAAGAGCCCGCCAACGGCTAGTATGATCGCTGGCGTCCAGGAAAAAAGCCCGTGATTCCAGGAAAAGAGCACTGCAAGGACTTGTGGTTCAGTCCATCGCATAAAGTTCTCTCCTTGGGGAGTGAGGATGAAGTGCCCATAGATTTGGCGCCATGCTAGAGCCTGCGGCGTGAACGCGACAATGAGCACACTTCCCATGAGTGCCAGTCGGCCAGCTATAGCTCTCAATGTGGAGGTGCGATGGGCGACTGCCAAGCACGCCTCTCCCAAAGGCAACAATAGAATGATTGCGTCTTGCCAACGGACTACAGCTGCCAGTCCCGCAAGTGCTCCCAAGAGGGCATAGCGTGCTGGCCGCCAATCGCCTCGTGTCCGCAACCAGACGTGAACAAAGAGTGCGATTGTGAACAGAGAGACCGCATGCGAGTACGCGGGAGAGACGACCGAATAGTAGATCGCGGGTGAGCCCAGCCACGCTACGAGCGTGGCCCAGAGCGCCGGTGCTGGCCTAAAGACACTTGCGCAGACCCGATAGGACAGAAAAGCGCCCGCAGTTGCGTAAGCGATTCCAGACAACGCGACCGCGAACTGGAATGGAGCAGCGATGCCGTCCAACGGAATCGGCATACCGGCCATGCTCCCCAGCACCATGACACCGAAAATCAAAAGGTATACCGGTAGCCATAGGAGAGCAGGACCGATCGACATCAGGTTGACGGCATGCCCCGTAGTCGTCCGGGTCGAGGTCCAGACATTGGCGGGATTCTCAGGCCGGTAAAGAAGTTGATAATCGTTGATGAAGTTGACGTCCTGGTCGAACACGAGTGACCGCAGGTAGGCGTAGTATTGGATGCCGTCGCCGTCAATGATGCGGCCATGGGCACGTGGAAACATTGTCATCGCGATCACATAGGCGATCGCGAAAACAACGCCGATGCCAATGATGGTGCGACCGGGATGACGCTCGAAACGGTCCAAGCCCAGCGTGAGATGCACGAGCACGTATCCTCGGAACGAACCGCAATTATAGCGTGCGACGGGGCGAAAAAATTAGGGTTGCTTCACCAAATGCGACGGCCACAGTAGGGACGGTAGAGCATGCTATTCTGGTTAACCAATTCAGGGATATCTGACTTCAGCCGTGCCACTAGGCGATGCGCCATCTCGAGTAAGTCACCCATTCAAGAGTCGACGTGCGGTAATGGTTAAACCATCCAGGCGCACCGCATACAACATTTTCGGAATCGTCTTCTGCGTCTATATCATGACGACCGGTGGAAGCTTTGCCACCGATCTCGCAAGCTATGAGGTAACCAAGAATCTGGCACAGCAGGGTTCGGTCGCCATGTCATACAACGTGCTTGCAACCGCTGCCGAACGCGGCGTGGATGGTCGGTATTACGCACCCGTCGGTCTTGGACACCCGGTGTTCGGGGTTCCGTTTTATTTCGCCTCGCGCGTTATACAGCGGGGGCTAGATGTGAGGGTCGGTAAGCCAGAAACGCTGGACAAGGCCGCCGTCGTTCTGGGCAGTGCAGTAGCAGCCGCACTATGCGCTCCGGTGGCGTTTTTGTTTGCGTGGCGCCTCAGCGGCTCTGTTGTAGGGTCTCTGGTGGCAGCCTTCGGTCTGGCGTTTGGTACGATTCTTTGGCCGTATTCGAAATTTGGCTTTAATGCCCCACTGGCAGCGTTCTTCTTGCTTGCTGCCACTTACTGTACTTGGCTAGGGGTACGGTCCGCCCGCACTTCCGTTCTGGCTCTTGGTGGGATGTGGCTCGGCTGTGCACTCCTAACCCGCCATGAGATGACGCTTATGGCCATCCCGCTCGGTGTGTGGATTGTGGTCGAGTCAATGACGGACCGACCCCAGTTATTGCGCCGATGCATGACGTTTGGGGCGCCGGTGGCCGTCGCTGTTGGGGTTTGGATGTGTTACAACTTCGTCAGGTTTGGCCATCCGTTTGATACCGGATTGCTCCGGGACCCGAACGTCCAATTTGATACGCCGTTACTGGTTGGGTTATACGGGCTGTTGGCAAGTCCAGGGCGGTCCTTGTTTCTGTATGTCCCGATTGCTGGCGCGGGGATGCTCGCGCTGAAAGTGCTTGCCGGTCGTGATCGGTCGACGGCAATGCTTTTTGGTGGGCAGGTCGTCATGCTGTTGTTTGTGGTCGCCAAGTTGCATCAGTGGGATGGCGGCGAGAGCTATGGTCCGCGCTACCTAGTACCCGTGCTGCCATTCCTCACGATTCCCATTGCCGCTTGTTTCCCGCTTGACTTTCGACCGCGCTGGCGACGGTTTTTACCCATCACCATTGCGGTCAGTATTCTTGTGCAATTGCCAGGTATTCTTGTTGACTATTCGAAGGTACAGCAGGCATTTGCTAGGCGGACCGACCAGTATTCGATTCAGATGAGTCGCTACACCTGGCCGGCAGCGCCGCTCACGTTAAACACGCGCGCGGCGCTCCAGGGAGTGCCCCGGAACATAGCCTATCTGTTGGGTATCTCGTCTCCACCTGATGTTAGCACCACCGGGCAGGAATCTCAGCGTGATTTTTCTCAACAGTTCTCATTTAGTCTCGATTTCTGGTGGCTTTACCTTTTCTATTTGGGTGCGCTACCGGCTGGCGTGGCTCTCATCCTAGGGTTGCTCCCGCTGCTTATCGCGCTGCGATTGGTTCGATCGTTGTATCGCTCGGTGCACAGTTACGAGGTCTCACCTGCATGAGCCTGCCAAAGGGACTATACCGAGGTTCGGCTCCAGCGGTGGTCAGACGAGCGGCCCGGCTTGTCTTCCTGTTCAGTTTGTGCCTGTACGGTGCCACGACCGGCGGCAGCATGGCAACTGACATTATGGCGTACGAGGTCACGAAGGGAATCGTCGAGCGTGGCTCAGTTGCCATGTCTTACAACTTGTTTGAAATGGAAGCCCATCGCGGCATTGATGGACGCTACTACTCCCCCTATGGCCTCGGGCACGCGCTTTACTCAGTACCGTTTTATCTACTGGGACGAACCGCTGAGCGCTTCGGCGGCGGGGGTATTGGTCGCTCCGAGTCTCTCCGGAAAGGAGCGATGACAGTCGGCAGCGCCGTCGCCGCTGGGGCATCTGTGTGGCTGACATTCTGGTTTAGCTGGGCCCTTGTGGGACAGCGTAGGCCTGCCGTGATGGCCGCCTTGGCGCTCGGTTGCGCCACGGCGATGTGGCCCTACGCGAAATTCGGGTTCAATGCTCCTCTCGCGACACTGTGCGTTCTAACGGCCGTGTATGGGGCCTGGATTGGCGCTAGATTTCATCGGTTGTGGATGCTTGTACTCAGCGGTGCTGGTATTGGAGCTGCGCTCCTTGTCCGCCACGAACTGGTGTTAGTGGCGTTGCCGATCGTGCTATGGCTCATACTGGAATCATGGCCAGACATCCGTCGCGCCGTTCGAACCATCTCCGTGGTAGCTATACCGGCAGTTGTTGCTGTCATGATTACCGCCTACTACAACTGGATTCGATTCGGTAATCTGTTCGACACCGGTTATCTACGAGACCAAACGGCTGTATTCGGTTCGTTTTGGCAAGGCGTTGTTGGGCTCACCGTGAGTCCTGGCGGGTCATTGTTTCTCTATTCTCCGCTGCTTCTCTTGGGGATTGCTGCTCTGAACGAACTCCGCAAAGAGGACCGGCACACAGCGTTTCTACTGACTGGCGTAACTTTGATGCTGTTCTGCTTCTACGCGTCGCTCGGGCACTGGGACGCGGATCGATCGTATGGGCCCCGGTATTTGTTACCGTTGACGCCGTTCCTCTGCATACCGCTTGCCCGATGGTTTGATACTGGCGCTACGGGCGTCCGGCAGAAGATCGTCATGGTTGGGTTGGTGGTGAGCATATTGGTTCAACTCCCGGGCGTCTTGGTTGATTTCTCGAAGGTCGGCCATACCCCTGAAATCGGATATCAAACGCGTAACGTCCGCCGGTGGGAATGGCAGTATTCGGCGCTGGTTCTCAACGCACGTGCTGCGGTCAGCACTGTTCCTCAAAACATTCGATACCTAACGGGTGTTGCTCAGAGGCCTTCAACGGCTCCCGCAATGGGCCTTGCTCGAAACTTTTCCGCTCAATTTGCCTACAGTCTCGATTTTTGGTGGGTCTACTTGTATTTCTTGGGAGTCATACCCGCCGAGGTCAGTATCATCTTGGGATTATTGTCCTTCGGAATCACCGGCGCAGTCCTGATACGGCTCTGGAAAACTTAAGGCCGTTGAACCCCGTCTCGGTAAGTTTGCCGGGTCAGGATCACTTTGGCTGGTCCGTCTGTGTGACTGGGCGCCTAGGGCGACGTTCGTTAGTCCGGGCATGATGGCTTGAATTGATTGACCGCATCGCAGACGCGGTTGACCGATTCATCCGTGAGGCTAGGATGGAGCGGGAGTGAGAGGAGTTGGTGGCAGGCCGCATCGGCGACCGGGCATTCAGAGGGTGTGAACCGAGAAAAAGCTGGTTGCCGGGGCACCGGTGTTGGGTAATGCACGAGCGTGCCAATGCCGAGGTTCCGCAGATAGGTCCGAAGGGTGTCGCGCCGAGTCGACAGTACTGGAAACAGGTGGTAGACGTGTCCGGCATCGAGTTCAGGTGGAATGGCGACGGATGCTTCTATGAGACCGTGTCGATAAGCGGTCGCGATAACTCGCCGGCGTTCCGTTCGTTCGGCCAAGTGTGGTAGACGAGTTCGAAGGATAGCGGCCTGGAGTTCATCAAGCCGCGAATTGACACCGGTCTCGGTGTGCAGGTACTTAGCAGTCTGGCCACCATCTCTTAGGGCTGCCACGCGGTTCGCGAGTGGACTGCTGTTCGTACACATGGCGCCGCCGTCACCCAGTGCACCGAGATTCTTTGTTGGGTAAAAGCTGAACGCTGCTGCTTCCCCGAATGTGCCAACCGGCTGACCACCACAGGTGGCCATGTGTGCTTGGCAGCAGTCCTCAACGACCACTAGATCATGACGCGCCGCAACCGCCATTAATGCTGGCATGTCGGCACTCTGACCATAGAGATGCACCGGTACAATCGCGGCGGTTTTCGAACTGACTGCGTCGGCCACCGCCGAGGGTGACAGAGTCATGCGGTCTGCATCGATGTCAGCGAAGACCGGTTTTGCTCCGGTCATTACGATCGCCAGTGCTGTGAATGCCGCTGTCAGCGGTGTCGTAATAACCTCGTCGCCAGGCCCAACGCCGAGGCCCCTCAAGGCTAAGGCCAGTGCGTCTGTTCCACTGCCGACGCCGACGCAATGAGTACTGCCTGTCGCGCCGGCAAATTCCGTTTCGAAAGCTTCCATCTCTTGGCCTAATTCAAAGATACCGCGGTGCAGAACACGATCGATCGCAACGCGCACCGCACCGATGTCGTCGGGAACTAGTTGGAGAAAAGGAAGCTCCGGCAGTACGTTGACGCTGGACGATTTATGAGACATCGCTTACGTAGTGTGCCAGATGATTTTGATAGAACGCCACGGTTCTGGCCAATCCCACGTCTAGGGAGGTCATTGGCCGCCATCCCACCGTCCGTGTAAGTTTTGAGCAATCCGCGTAGAAATCTCCTATATCGATCGCTTTCTTCTTTAGCGGCCATTCCACATGTCGCACCCGTCCGGTTCCTGCCACTTCTAGGAGCTTCGTTGCGAGATCTCGAAGATTGATTGCTTCGGAACCACCGACATTGTAAACGCCGCCGTTACACTCTTCGGACGTTCCTGCTCGGAGAAAGGCATCGACCGCATCATCGACAAACACGAAATCTCTGATTTGCGATCCGTCACCATAGATCTCGATTTCACGATCTTCAACTGCCAATCGAATAAACCAGCCGATGAAGCCCTGACGATTGTGCTTTATCAGTTGCCGCGGCCCGTATACGTTCGTCAATCGCAGTGAGCAACTTCGAACACCGAAAACGTCGTTGTAGACGAGATGGTAATACTCACCGGCTGCCTTATTAATGCCGTTCACGTCCACTGGTCGCACGAGATGGTCTTCTGTGACCGGTAAGCTATCGGGCTGACCGTAAACTTGGCGTGTTCCAGCGAAGACGATCTTTGCGGCGGGATTATGTTTCCGGCACGCTTCTAACAACGACAGTTGACTTCGGCAATTAATTTCGAGATCGGTGTAAGGGTCATTCATGCTGTCGATATGACTCACCTGTCCGGCAAGGTTGAAGATCACATCTTTGTCGAGGACCAATTTGTCGATGGCACTGTTATCTCTGACATCCGACCTGTTCACGGCCACGCGATCTTCGATACCGAAGATATTAAAAAGATTGCCTCCATAGTCGGGAATAAGAGAATCGATGATGGAAACATCGGCGCCAAGGTCGACGAGTCGTCTTGCGAGATTACTCCCAATGAATCCGAGCCCACCCGTGATCAACACGCGACAATCACGATAGGACTCTCCATGGACCCGTGTCATTCTGGATCCTTTACGCGTGAGGAGAGGGGAGTTGAAGACCTCGAGGCTACGATTTGTTCACGCCGCCAGACGAGTGCGAGCCAGAGTTTAAAGACATCCGTAACAGTGCGGAGAATCCGCCGGACGTTAAAGAATTGCGAGCGTCCGTACGCGCGGTGGTAGTGATGCACAGGAACCTCAGTTACTAGTACACCGACATCTTTTACCTTCTTCATGAGCTCGAGGCAGATGACACCGCTGTTCTTTTCAAGTGTGATCTGATCAAAGATACGGCGACGCATCAACCGGAAGTCACAATCAACGTCTCTGAGGCGAAGCCCGAACAGGGTCTTTACAAGATAGTGATACAGACGTCCAATGATGATCCGATGCAAGGGATCGGATCGGCTAATCTTGTAGCCGTTAACGAAGTCGACCTCCGGTGTGAGATGCTGCCAAAGCCTTGTCATTTCTCGGGGATCGTATTGCGCGTCCCCGTCGGTATAGAAGATGACATCCTTGGTGGCGGATGCGAAGCCTGTGCGTAGTGCGGCACCGTATCCTCCGTTTCGCGGATGGTGGATCACGCGAAGCCTAGGATAAAGCTGTTCCAGCTCCTCGAGGACGTCTCGGGTCGAGTCAGTACTGCCGTCGTTTACAACGATGATTTCGTAGTCCGTTGTTAGTTTTTGCGCCGTGGCAACGGCGGCTATGACCATGCTTCCGATGGTGCCACCGTCGTTGTACGCGGGAAAGAAAACGCTGAGACTGGCCTGTGGTTCAGACGGCTGAGGATGGGGCGTCATTCGGCGGCTGGCTTCCTAGCCAGACAGAGTATCGAACTTCCTATAGGAAGATCTATCAGACGCAATATTCCCGCTTCAGCCATGAGGATCAGCGAAAGCAATCCATTCAATGGTGCAGGCGGCATTCGAAAGTCGCTTTGCGTTCCTGACTTCGTTGCCAGACTGCGTACGCGCTGCAACAGTCTAACTACGAGCATTGGTAATAAGATCGAAGCGTTCGTGTGGGTGATTCTCTCGACCCGAAAGCCCGCCCGCTCAAGTCCTGAACCAAGGCGATTACGTGAGTACCGGCGACGCTCTCCGACGAAGCGCGAATGATTCCCTGTGAGCATGCTCATGGCCGGAACATTGACAATTATTGCACCTCCCGGGCGCACGAGACGATACATCTCATTAATGGCAGCCTGCTCCCTTCCATCTTCAAGGCAGTACAAGACGTCGAAGGAGGTTGCCACATCGAAGCTATCATCGGGGAAAGGTGCTTGTGTGGCTGAGGCGCACGCGACTCGGTTGTGCCCCGCTTCTAGAGCGAAAGTGATGCCGGTCCAAGTAAGATCGAAGCCGAACGTAAGGCCATATTCTCGAAGGATCGTCAAATTTGCACCCGTACCGCAACCACAGTCGAGAATACGAGGCCGGGAAACGCCTTTTGTAGCTTCTGTAAGGAAGGGCTTAACAAACAGACGAAAGCCGCGATACCAGAAATGCCTTCGCTCCGCCTGGTGTGTCGCTCTTAGTAAATCGTCCACCTCATAGAGATTCTAGCCTTTCTTGTGCCCTCGTAGCCGATGTGGGATCGGATGGATTTGGTATAGTGCGGCCGATCGATTGCGATGGAGATAACGCGCCGCCTACGGCTTCTGAACGATGAGTTGACGAGTCGAGTGGGAGTAGGCCTTCTTCTCATTCTGGTCTTCCTGCTCTCGTTGCCAGCTGTTACCACCCGCCTCTACTCGGCCGATGAGATCGAGTATTTTGCCTTTCTTCGCTCTTTGTGGTTTGACCAAGACCTGTCGTTTGAAAACGAGTATCAGTATTTCTATGACCGAGGGATCGCCCACGCGTACGGCTTTCACGAAACCTTCCTTGAACTCCGCACCGAAACTGGCCTTCGGTATAACTTCGGCACGATCGGCTGTGCCATTCTATGGGCCCCAGCCTATGCAGTTGGGCATATGGTGGCGCTTACAATGCGGTGGCTTGGGTCTGAGGTGTTAGCCGACGGGTTTTCCCAGCCCTACTTGTCGGCAGTGGCATACGGTTCGGCCGTCTACGCCTTCCTTGCGGTTGTTATTTCCGTGGCAGTAGCACGACGTTTGGTGGGCGGCGGCATTACCACTGGGCTCTTGATGTGGTTGGGCACACCTTTATTGTTCTACACATACATCGCGCCGGGGATGTCGCATGCATGCTCAGCGTTTATGGTGGCGGTGTTCGTTCTGGTTTGGCTGCGCGTCCGACGAGCTTGGTCCCTGCAGGGGCTCGCAGTACTTGGTGCTGTGACGGCACTCATGGCGATGGTTCGAGAGCAAGATTTGCTACTGGTGATTGGGCCGATTGCAGATTTCATTTGGACCGCCATCACCAGAATTCGCATTTCTAGTGATCGAATCAGATCGGCGCAACAGTGGTTTACCGCTTCCATCGTTGGCAGTTTCGTGTTTGCGATCGTCTACAGTCCGCAGGTGATCAGTTACATCGTATTAAATGGCCGGCTTGGTCCTTCAAATGTGACTACCGGAAAAATGAATTGGTTGGCGCCCCACGCACTGCAGGTACTGTTCTCTCTGGAGCACGGCTTGTTCTTGTGGACACCTCTCTTGTTCGTAGCGTCTGGTGGCCTGCTTTGGCTGGCGTGGTCAGGATGCGGTGGGTCAGCCGACCGAGCCGACATGCGGCGGATTGGATTGCTTCTGTGTCTGATGGTGCTGACTCAAGTCTACGTGACAGGCAGCGTTGAGTCATGGACGTCAGCCGGTGCGTTCGGTCAGCGTCGCTTTGTCGGACTAACCGTTGTGTGGGTCTTGGGACTGGCAACACTGTTCAAGGTCACACGTGCTGGGACTCGTCGCCTCCTGTGGGGTGTTTGTGCACTGAGCGTGTGGTGGAATCTCGGTCTGATAGCGCAGTTTGGTGCTGGCATAATGGATCGGCAGCGGCTGGAGTTAGCTCGGAATGCTCACGGAACCTTTATCGAGGTTCCCCGTCGGTTACCGGAGCTCGCGTATCGTTACGCCTTTGATCGGCAATCGTTCTACGCTCCCAAGACGCCGTGAAGAGGTGCGCTCGCGATGTAGGTCGGCTTCGCTAGGATTCTGGGATTAGTGTGCGGTTACTGTATCTCTCGGACATCCGTTTTCCACTTGAGCGCGCGAATGGCGTCCAGACGATGGAGACCTGTGCTGCGATGGCTCGTCGTGGACACAAGATCAACCTGGGGGTGAGACCGGACACGAAGAGTCCTCCCCGTGACCCATTTGCTTATTACGGGTTTCCACCACTTTCTGGCCTCAAAATTCGACGAGCACCGGCTCTTGGCACGATGTGGCTTAGACGAGTTCAATATCTTGTACAAGTTCTTGTCTGGATTAGTGAGTTCAGAAGGGGTGGTGTGGTCTTCACTCGCGACCTCGGCGTTGCCTCACTAATATTGCAGTTCTCCCGGAAGCTTCGCCCGCCGTTAATTTACGAGTCGCATTGCTTTGCACCCACTGAGGCTGCCCAGCGATCACAAGCACTATCGACAGCACGGGTCGTGTCTCCGAGGAAGCAGAGACGCCTCATGCGGCGGGAAGGACGTGTGTGGTGTGGTGCTGACGGATACATTGTAACTACGACCGGGAATCTAGCTGAGCTTGAAAGACGATTCGGAAAAAGGTTGCGGGTGGCGGTGATTCCAAACGGAACACGCCTTCAACCGGACCGGAAATTTGAAACTCTTCATCCTATACCGCCGCTCTGTGTGGTCTACGCTGGACATCTCTACCCTTGGAAGGGTGTGGACGTGCTGCTGCAGGCACTTGTCAAACTCGAGGGCGTGAACGCAACAATAATTGGAGGCGATGCAGCCGAGCCGGACTTTCAACGCCTCCAGGATACCAGTCGAAGTATTGGGCTTGGCTCACGAGTGGAGTTTGTGGGCATGGTTGAGCCTTCGAGGGTGAGTGGATTGCTAGCCAAGGGTGATGTTCTGGTCTTGCCGAACGTAGGCGCTGAACCTACTGTTAACCATACCTCCCCACTCAAATTGTTCGAGTATATGGCTGCTGGCAAACCGATTGTTGCATCGAATTTACCCTCCATTCGTGAAGTGTTGCGAGATGGTGAGAATGCTGTACTCGTTGAACCAGGTAGCCCAACGGCGCTTACCAGCGGACTTCGCCGGGTGCTTGAGGATCGGAAGTTGGCAGAGCGGATTGGAAGGCGGGCTTTTGATGAGGTTGCTGAATACAGCTGGGATTGTCGAGCGGAGCGTGTAGAGGCTCTGCTGAATGAAGTTATGAGTGGTGTTCAGTTAGACGATTCTCAACGGGCGAGTCCGATGTGATTTCCAGGAACTTGCTCTCTCTTGTACGATGTCCGGACTGCCGAGGCTCTCTTTTCGGACAATCTGAGAATCTTCTGTGTTCTAGCTGTGGGCGCGCATTTCCGAGCGCGTCACCGGACTTTCTTGACTTGAGGCCGACCCGAGAGTTCGCGGACACCACGGTATACCAAGACGAGGCGCTACACGCTGATGCTCGCTATGACATTGCTAGTACACCGGTACTGTCAGCAAGACTTCGCCAGGATCTTTTACGAAAGTTTCTTAAGATCACGCCGCGCGACCGTCTGATCGATCTCGGGTGTGGAAATGGACGGTCGCTCTTGTGGAATCGAGAATTGGGCGCGTGGAGTGTAGGTGTTGATGTGAGTTCATTTTTTTCATCGGAGGTTCGTCAAGTCGCGGATCTAGTAGTCAGTGATCTCAGATGTTTGCCACTAGCGAATGCTAGCTTCACGAAAGCGGTTTCGTTAGATGTGTTAGAGCATCTTTCACGAGACGATCTATCGCTGATGCTTAGTGAAACCGCACGCGTATTATCGGTCGGAGGACAGTTCTTTGTATACAGTCACGTAATGACCAATTCATCCTTAGCATTTGGTTTGCGTGTCATCAATACGTTCGCGCGTTTTCTTGAGCGGGTGGGCGTGCTCGACCTAGCTCACGAACGCCTTCGCAAATCCGACCATCGCAATCCCCTTGCAGATCTCGACGACTTACATCGAATGCTTCGTAAGCACCGGTTACACGTCATTAAGATTCGTTACTACACGCCCCTCATCGGTGCGTTCATCGAAAACATATTGGTTCGGGTTGGTGAACAGTTCTTGCGTCGAAGAGCAAAACGTCGGTCGGACGGTCAAGACACAGCTCGACCGGGAGAGTTGGATCGTGTTGTTCGGACTGAGGCGAGGGCTTGGATTGAGAAGCGTGGTGTGATCTACCACAGCTTGCGGTTGGTGACTTGGTTGATGAAGCTTGATCTCCTGTTGTTTGGCCGTATCAAGAGCGGTCCTTTCTTTGCACTGATCGAACGAATGCCTGATCCCAATCCTAGTTCGCCAGGGATTCTCGCTGAGTGATGCGCATCCTGTATCTAGCGATTGATCAGAGAGTTCCGGGGACAACTGGCGGTCCTGTTCACGTTGCCCAGGTGGTGACTGGGCTTGCAGCACTCGGGCACGAAGTGCATGTCGCGATTACCCCGGGAAAGGAGACGCTTCCGGACAGTCCAGTGCATTGGCATTTCATACGGCCTCCGTTGGGCTGGCGTCAGCTTCGATGGATGCGGCTTCGGCGTGTTGAGGCCCTTGCACGAAAGCTTAGGGCTGACGTTGTTATCGAACGGTATTACAACTTCGGTGGGGAAGGTGTATGGGCAGCCGCACGAACAGGTGCTCTGGCTGTATTGGAGGTCAACGCGCCCATTATTGATCATCCTGGATCCCTTAAACGGTGGATCGATCGTGCTCTCGTCTTTGAGCCAATGCGGCGATGGCGAGAATGGCAGTGTCGTCACACTAATCTATTTGTCACGCCTAGTACCAGTATCCTGCCCCAATGGGTTGAGCCGCACCGGGTAATCAGGCTTGAATGGGGTGCCGATACCGCCCGATTCACTCCTGAAGCCCGGGGCGATGTACCGTTTCAGCGTGAGACTGGAGACACGGTCGTCATCTTTGCTGGGGCCTTTCGACCTTGGCATGGCGCTATTCACCTTGTGCGTGCGATTTCGCGTCTGCGCAGTCGTGGAAGGAATGACATCAAGGCGATTTTCGTCGGCGATGGCCCAGAGCTTGGGCGTGTGCGCCGCGCCGCGCGCCGCGTTGAGGGCATAGTGTTTGTGGGTCGATTGTCGCACGGTCGGATGCCGGCTTGCCTTGCCGCCGCCGACATCGGCGTTGCTCCGTTTGATGTTGAGGCCCATGGACCGTTACAGCTGGATTTCTACTGGTCACCATTGAAGGTGTTTGAGTACATGGCTGCAGGACTGCCGGTCATTGTGCCGAATATCGAGCGCCTGAGTAAATTGTGCCGAGATGGTCGTGAAGGTTTCACCTACGCTGCGAACGATGCTGACGGCCTAGCGAATGCAATCGAGCGACTGGCGGATGCGTCAAATCGCGATGAACTCGGCCGCGCCGCTAGAAAGCGTGTGGTCGAAGAGTATGGGTGGGATGTGCACTGCCGGCGGTTGTCAGAGGCACTCTATGAGCGTTAGCCAAGGGTGTCGGCATGCCTTCGTGGCTCTGCTGAGATTGTCCTTAACATAAACATATCGGTTCATGGTTCTAGATACGCCAAGCGGAGTAACAAAGTAGAATTTTATTGGTGAACTACTTCATCGTGGTCGCTGAATGGACGCTATGGCCAGTCGCTACACGTATCTCATCACTATTTTTGTAATCGCTTCTGCGGTGCTGGGCGCAACCTCGTGCGCGCGTGATACGCAATTCAAGGGCACGCGGTCGCAAGGTTCTAGACTGCCGGACCCAGAGCCAGTAGAACTCGCTGAGGCCGATCAAGGAATTACTGATCTGCGAGCACGTGCTGAACAAGGCAACGCGGAAGCACAGCTTGGGCTTGGGGGGATGTATTTTTCCGGGCGGGGGGTGCCGGAAGATGCGGCCGAAGGGGTGCGGTGGTGGCGCCTTGCGGCGGAGCAAGGGCATCTGCCGGCGCAGACCGGACTCGGGGGGCGGTATTACAACGGGCGAGGCGTCGTGCGAGACGAGGCCGAAGCGATACGGTGGTATCGGCTGGCGGCCGAGCAAGGCGATGCGGAGGTGCTGGCCTGGCTCCTCATGACGGCGGAGCAAGGCTCGGCTGAAGCACAAGTGAATCTTGCGGAGATGTATGCCGACGGTCGGGGCGTCATGCCGGACGTCGCCGAAGCGCTGCGGTGGTATTTGCAGGCGGCGGAGCAAGGTGATGCCGCGGCCGCGGCGTGGGTCCACCGGATAGCGGAGCAAGGCAATGTTGAAGCGCAGCTTGGGCTTGGCGGGATGTATTTTTCCGGGCGGGGGGTACCGGAAGATGCGGCCGAGGGGGTCCGGTGGTGGCGCCTTGCGGCGGAGCAAGGCCATCTGCCGGCGCAGACCGGCCTTGGCGGCAGGTACTTTAATGGGCGGGGTGTGGAGCAGGATGTGGCCGAGGCTTTCCGGTGGTATC
>PVBE012121614.1_pt1 | contig 82263 bp, 62 predicted proteins | sample 1631181 | NCBI WGS metagenome assembly PVBE01 (sample SAMN08397723, study PRJNA350692) | Marine metagenome, whole genome shotgun sequencing project. | isolation source: water | place: Pacific Ocean | collected 2012-04 | reverse complement strand
GTGCTGACCATGACCGCCGCTGCGACCGCTGCCTGACACGCCTCGATGGCGTCCGCGATCTCATCGCCGATCGGCTCCGCATTCCTCACTTGCTCGATCCGATCCTTGCCGTACTTCATCTCTTCCTTGCTCAGCGCGGCGGAAAGCAGGCCGGTGGGCTTCGCGAGGCTGATCAGCGTGGCCGTGCGGGCATCAGGCGTCTTGCCCTCAATGATAACCTCGCGAATCCGCGAGACGATGTCGCACTCGGCTCGGCCGTCGGCCTCGGGGTAGCGCTCGACGTCGAAGATCCAGAGCACCTTGCCCTCCTGACGACGGACCAGCCCCTTCGCGCTCAGGCTGTCTACGAGCGGGCCACGGATCGTGGAGCCCATGTGGCTCATGACGCCGATCCAATACTGCAGGCCCCTCGGCTTCTTCGAATCGGCAATCCTGGCCAGGACGCCGTCCAGAAGGGGCTCGCCCGTCGGGGTGGGGTCCGCGACATGCGCTCTGTCCTCAACCAGCGCGAGCTTGCCGCGCGTGATCAACTCAACGAGCGCAGCGCCGCCGACGCCGTAGTCGGTTCCATACGCAAAGGTGCCTTTGTCATCATCCAGCGCCAGCAGACCGATTTCCTCAGGCATGGTTAGGTTCATGGTTGTCATCTCCCAGGTGCGTCTGCTTACTAGGAACAGCACCATCCACTGCACGGAAGTTGCCGTGGGGCGGTGACGCCTGGCCAGGCAGGCCCGCGGCAGTCGTGTCGCGAACACGCTGACGAACGTCGCGCGGGTGGGCGAGATCGACGCCCACCCGAACGCGGGAGCGAGGAAGTAGCAGACCACGAGATAAGGAAGCCAGCGAGATGCCCTCTCGCCCGCTGAAACACCATGTTCGGGGACGGACGCTCACCGTCGCCTTCATCTGTGCGGCCACGGTCATCGCCGCCTCGGCTACGGCGTATCGCAGTCGCGCCCAGACTAAGGCGACTCGCGAGGCCCGTCGGGCCGAGGCCAAGGCCCGGATGGAGGGCACCCGGCACCACATCCAAACATACCTCCGCGGCGTCTATTCCACGATCCTGTACGTCAGTCTCGACCCCGATGTCAGGGCTATGACTGGCGCATCGCGCCAGCATATCCAGGCGGTCTTCGACCACCAGTGGGCAGAGACGCTTCTGTCGGAAGTCTATATCATTGAGCGGGGATTCGACGGAACGCGGCAGCCGTTCATGACGTTCGAACGCGGCTCCGAGCCCGGCGCGGCCAAGGAGGAACACTCGCTCGAGTTCGAGGAGGCCGAATACGCCGCCCAGATCGCGCAGATGGCCAGGTTCGCCGATGAGCCCGGCGTGGACGCGCAGATCAGTCAACCAGTCTCCCTCTGCGTCAGAGAGGCAGACGGCTCTCAGGCCGATGGCGTGGTCTACTCGGTGCCCATCAGGTCGGACGACGAACTCGTTGGCATTGTCTCGGGGATGGTCTCGCGCGAGAACATCGAAGCGGAGCTTGGAGTCGGGCACCACTTGAATGCGGCCATCCTCGCGAACGACCGGGGAGAGGTCTTCGGGTGCGACAACCTGCGAGCCGAGACGCTCGCCTGGTTCCGGCGCGTATTTGAATCCGAAGGAGTGGCGCAGTTCTACGCCGGAGCCGCTGACACATTCGAAGTGGGCGAGTGGACGACGCTCTGGACTCCCGTCGACATCGCCTCCGAGACAAGGTGGTGGCTGGCGTTTCAGTATCCCCAAGAAGCAGCGTCCCGAGGAGCGAGTTCGGGATGGGAAGCCACCGTCGAGATTGCTGCTTTGGGGACGCTGCTGGCCCTCTTGGCGAACTTGAGCTTCAGACGACTCGAAGGCCGCGCGAGGTTAGCGGTGGCGGAGCAAGAAGAGGCGGCGTGCGTGGCGCTTCTGGGGCGCATAGTCGAGGGTCAGGAGGAAGAGCGCAAACGTATTGCACGCGAACTCCACGATGAACTGGGGCAGGCTCTGACCAGTTTCATGATGAACACCGACCCCGGCGAAACAGCCGGGATGCCCGCCGAGTGCGTTGCGCACCGGAAGGACATCGTAGAGCGCGTCCAGAGCGTGATCGATCAGGTGCGAAGCATGGCTTGGCGCATGCGACCATCAGTCCTGGACGACTATGGACTGGAGTCAGCATTGGGGCGCTATCTGGACCACACAGCGGATCGGACGGGGCTCGCCATCGACTACGAGTTCGTGAGTTCGGCGCGTGACCCGCGCCTGCCCAGTGATGTGGAGGTCTCCCTATATCGGATCGCCCAGGAAGCCGTGACGAACATTCTGCGGCATGCCAAGGCGACCCAAGTCAACGTCGTCCTGACACGGCGTGGCGGAGAGACCATTCTGATTGTGGAGGACGACGGCATCGGCTTCGAGCCGAGTCAGACGGCGAGGAATGGACGCGACTCATTGGGGCTATTGGGGATGCGCGAGCGCGCCGCGATGGTGAAGGGCGAGTTCATTGTCGAGTCGTCGCCGGGAGCCGGCACGGTAATCCGGGTCAGAGTCGGGGAAACGGAGAACAGCGATGAGCATTCGGATACTGATTGCTGACGACCACGCGGTGTTCCGCAGCGGACTGCGCGGACTCTTAGACGCCCAGCCAGACTTTGAGGTGGTCGGCGAGTGCGGCGGAGGCGAGGAGACGGTTGATGCCGTGCGGACCACCGATGTCGATGTGCTGATCCTGGATATCACCATGCCGGACATGTCGGGGCCCCGCGTGGCGGAGGCGGTGCTCGAGGACAAGCCGGACCTTGCCATCGTTGTGCTTACCATGCATGACGACGCGTCCTACGCCGAGGAGCTGCTCAATACCGGCGCGCGTGGCTTCGTCTTGAAGCGATCCAGTAGCGCGGCCGTGTTCGACGCAGTTCGGGCGGCCCACCAGGACCAGTCTTACATCGATCCACTGGTGGCTGGCCAACTGATAGCAAGACACGATGCTGAGCCTGCGCCGGCAGGGGCGTCCGGTGTACTCACCCCTCGCGAGATGGAGGTCTGCGCGCACTGGGCGCTCGGCCTCACGAGCAATGAGATTGGGGAAGAGCTGGACATCTCGGGGCGCACGGTCGAGGCCCACCGCGCGAAGATCCTGAAGAAGCTCGGAGCAAAGGGCCGGGCGGACGTCGTTCGGTTTGCAGTGAAACACGGCATGTTGGACGTCGAGGCATTGTGAGGCTGGGGTTATCGCGGCCCTCCGTGACGACACGGCGCGCAGATGTGTGCTGACGCGCGGGGAACGCCCGAAGAACGAAAGCGCGCAAGCCGATGTTGATTGATGGGATTCTGCATGTTCGGCTCCATGGTGATGGTACCAGGTCAGCGGCGAGCCGCAGCGCCGATGGAAACTACGGGACGTATGTCAGTGGGTCGCGGTCGAGCAACTCTTGGAGCATGTCCGGCAAGACGGCGTGGGCATTCCCGTCGACGAAACCGACAACGATCTTGCCCTCGTGGCGCGGATCAAGTGGCGCGGCCTCGATTCCACCGACGGGCGGCAGGCCCCGCGTATCTCCCTCGAAGAAGAGCACGATGCCGGCGGGGTCGGTGATGTCGTCCAGCGGAAGTCCCGCCACCTTGGCGTTCAGCACGAAACCGTAATCCCCTGGGCCCACGACCGGGCAAGGTACGCAGGATCCGTGGTATGGATCGACTTGGCCCTCCCACTCGGCGCCCGGCAGCATCCCCTGGGTGTCATCAGCGTAAAGACGGGCTGCGCCACACAGGCCCTCGATGCTATCGATGCACTGGTCCAGCCGGTACCTCTCGCGAGGCTCAGGCGCGAGGACGTGCGGGTTGATGATGCGTGGCGTCACGAGGAGGTAGATGGCCGACGCGACAGGGCGGAGATCGCCCTCATCCGCGCGCGGCTCCTCACCCATTGCCGCAAGTGCCTCGATCGCCACCGTTTCCCCGTCACGCGCGAAGATGGTGGCTTCGACGGACTGACTCACCACGGTTGGGACGGCCTCGTTGTGCGGGCCCGTGCTGACTCCCAGCACTCGCATCTGCCGGCACTCGATCGGGACCTCAATCGTGCCGTCGTTGAGAAGACGCGGCGTGGCTACGAGACTGTTCCGGAGCGTGACTGTCGCAGGTTCGTACTCTTGCCTCGTCTCATCGAATCGGAAGTAAGTCACCCCTGTCGTGAATTCCGTCTCACCACGGCGCCCGTTCCGCAGAGCCACCCGTGGTTCGTTGACGCGTGTGGCCGCGCCCGAGGCGATTGCCTCCTCAAGCATGGGCAGGACGTTCTGGACCTCGGAGATGCGCTCCCAGGCCTCCGAGCGAATGGGGACGGCCCAAATCTGCACGGTGATCTCAAAGAGGACACGGCCGGCGCGCGCCGGCGGAGGGGGGTCGGCAACCGATGGGGCTGCGAGCAGCGAGAACAGGATGGCTGACATGCAATTCACCTCTCCCGCCAATGGGGACGTTCGAGCCGGCCAAGGGTTTCAGCGATCCGGGAGATGGTTGGGCACGCAACGGGGCGGGAGCCCCGTTGCCACGCGGACGAGGGCGGCTAACCTCTGGGCCACATGCGTTCCTCGGGGAGGGTGGGCGCGAAGACGATCCGGTCCTCCCACTCGGCCAACATGCGGCGGTGGTCGCCAAGAGTGTCGGCGTGCTCTTGGCTCGCGGCGAGGTTACGCGTCTCGCCGGGATCGGCTTGCATGTCGAAGAGCTGCTCCGTGCCTGGACGCCACTCCTGGGTCGGAAGGCCGATGTAGTCCATGTACTTGTAACGCTCGGTTCGCACCATCCTGCCGAAGGGTCCCGCGCTGACTTCGCTGACGATGTAGTCGCGATTCAGCGAATCTCCCTCGAGCAGCGGACGGAGGCTCTTGCCGCGCATGTGGGGCGGCGCGTCGATGCCGACATAGTCGCAGATCGTCGGCACGATGTCAGCGTGGGAGACGGGGGTCGTGAGGTCGACGACGCCCGCGCGACCGTGGCCGGGGAAAGCCAGCTGGAACGGCACGTTGGCGGCTTCGTCGAACAGGAAGTTCTTGCGCACCATCTGGTGGTGCCCCAGTCCCTCGCCATGGTCCGACACCATGCATATCAGCGTGTTCTCAGCCTGGCCACTCTCCTCCAACGCGCGGACCACCCGCGCGATCTCCATGTCAACTTGCTCGATCATCCGGAAGTAGCACCAGCGGTAGTACCGCCAGTGGAGTTCGGACCACCCGCCCTTGGTCGGCTCGTTGCCGCTTCGGCGCTTGGCGATCTCGGGCGGCTCGTCGGGGTTGATGGCGAAGTTAGCGGGGAGCGGCGGGAGGTCGCTCGCTATCTCGGGATAGCGGAGGTCGTCAACGTTGGCCTGGTTCGTGCGGAGCCACTGGCAGATGTCGTGGGGTTGGAGGAACGAGGCGACGAGGCAGAAGGGCTCGTCGGGATCGTGGTTCCGAAGGTAGCCCTCGCAGCCGAGCGAGATCGAAGAGTCGCCGAGGTTGCCCTGGCCGCTGAGGCCGATCACCGGCACGCGGAAGCCGGGGATTTCCGCCGTCTGACTGGCGGGGATGTGCCACTTGCCCGTATAGATCGTCTCGTAGCCGGCCTGCTCGCTCAGCCACTGGCCGATGTTCGGGACGGACTCGTGGATCCCCTGCCCGTTCGCCCAGACGCCCGTCTCGCACGGCATGCGGCCGGTGAAGATGCTGCTGCGCGCGGGCGAGCAGATGGGATTGGTGCTGTAGCCCGCGCGGAAGGTGACGCCGAGTTCGGCGAGTCGGTCCTGCCCCGGCGTGGTGACATACCGGCACCCGTCGGCGGCGATGGTGTCGCGGTGCTGCTGGTCGGTGCAGAGGATGAGGATGTTCGGGCGCGACCTCCCGCCGATGGCGGGCGCGGACTTGGCGAGCCCAGCGGCGAGTCCGGCTACGGCCCCGGCCCCGAGCTTGATCGCGTCACGTCGATCGACGGTTACGGGCTTCGGGATGCTCATCAGATGCTCGCCTCCTCGGACTCGAGGATGTAGGCTCGGACGCCGGTTACCACCATCACGAGACGAGAGTTCTCGTCGAGCCAATACTCGTACGGCCAGACGCCCATGCCGAGTTGGTGGAAGCAATCGAGGGTGACCGCGAGGCCGCCCCACTGCTGGTCGAAACGGCCGCGGTATGAGAGGCGCTGGCCGGGCTTGAGCGCGGTGAGCCACTCGAGGAGGTCGAAGCTCAGTGGTTTGGAGTCGAGCGGGAGGCGGCCGACGGCAGCCATGAGACTGAACTCGGAGGCGAGGCGCGCCGACGCAGGCCGCGTCACGGTGCGGTCGCCGATGGTGACTGCGAGCGCGTCGCCGAGCACTTCGACGGATTCCGCGTGATCCATGTCGGGGGGATTGGAGCCCTCTTTGCCGCTGACGAAACGGCTGTCCATGCGCCACGCGGTCGGCGTCGCGAGGTCATCATTGCGGCAGCGGATGGAGGCGGTGAAGCGGTGGTCGTGCTTCTCCTTCTTCGGATCCATGTGGAGCGTCTGGTCGACCTTCAGGCGGAAGGCCTTGCCGCCACTGCCAGAGCGCGTTAGCGAGAGCGTGCCCTGGCTCCTATTCGAGGACTTGTCACGGTAGCCATAACAGGTCCAGACGCGGTACTCGCGCCGCCAATCGGACTCGGGGTCGAAGGGCCCCGTCACGAGCGGCGTGGGCTCGAGGTCACCCATCACAGTGAGCATGCTTGGCGTGAGCGGGTGCTTGACCATCTCGCGTTTGGGTCTGGGCATGGGCGGGCTCCCAGGGACAGCGTCGACGATCGGGACGATCGTCGTACGGGGCGGCAATGGAGCGGAACTGGAGGTCCGCAGGCACGGTAAGGCACGGGCGCCGTGAATCGCGCCCCTACTCGGCTAGCGCTTGCTGGATTGCCTGGTACTTCGGCGCGGTTGCGAGATCCTGGCCCTCGTACTCGAGGAGGCACCAGCTTCCCCACTTGCTCGGACGACCCATCGACGAGAAGACCATGAAGAGATCGCCGCCGATCTCTTTCCAGTTGCGGAGGTCCTGGAGGTAGAGGTCCTTCATGCGCGGGTGGCGGTTGGCGGCGATGAAGAGATCGGTCAGCGCCTCGTTATTCTCCGCGCCGCCGTGGCCGCAAAGGTGCTGGCCACCCTCGTAGGCCATGAGCGCAAGGCCGTATTGCTCGCAGAGGTCGGCGTTCTTCTGCTGGGTCTCCTTGTTCTTCTCAATGGCGGCGGGGAGGAAGTCGAGAAGTTGCTCGATGGTTAGCGCGGCGACCTTGTCCTGAGTCTCCGGGCTTCCGAAGGCGTGGCCGAAGTAGGGCGCGCCGGCGAGGGCATCGGCGACCTCGTGGGCATCCTCGTAGGTGATGATCTGCTCGCTGACCCAGGGGTTTGCCGCTTGCGTTCCGAGGACGCAGATCAGCCGCTCGCGGCCATCACCGAAGACATCTCGCCAGATGCGGAAGATCTCAACCGAGCGCTTCGAGTAGAAGTAGAGCTGGGCCTGGAAGGCGTTGTCGCTGAGGCCGAGTTCCTGGCCTCGCTGCGAGGCCCAGCGGGCTTGGGCGAACTGCCCGTTCCAGACCTCGTTGGAATACTCAAGGTAGGCGGTGAGTTCGAGGTCGAGAGTATCCTCCACCAGCTCCGCGGCGCGGCGGACGTAGTCATCGTCAGCGAGGTGAGGGATGCACAGCCACGGGTCGACGCCGGTGCGATTGCAGAGGTCGATCTGGTACTCGAGGGCGATGCCGACCTGTGTCTGAGTGCGGTCGGCGGGCGTGGCGCGGTCGGCCCAAGTCGAGACCTCGGAGTTGTTAGTGCTGCCCCAGTCCATGAAGCGGAAGGCCCTCATGCCCGTCCAGCGGTCAAGGAACTCCTGGCGGAAGGGGCTATCCTCGTAAGTCTCGACATCAGCGGGCTTGAGGATCCGGATGTTGCGGACGCGATCGTCGGTATCGGTCTCGACGATGCGGACGGTGATGGGGCCCTTCGGGACCACCTCCCACGTGTCGCGGCCGAGAGAACGCTCAGACACCTTGGCGCCGCCCCAACAGTCGATCTTGCCTGTCCCATCGTAGAGGACGACGAGTTGATCCCCGAGGTGGGCGCGCTGCTCGGCGCTGATTACGAAGGCTTCGATGAAGTCGTTGCCCTCGCCTATCTCCAGCGGGTAACCATCGTCAGCCAGCGGAGGCATGGGCCAGTCCCAACTGAAGCCCTCGCCCGACTTCTGCGCGCGCCAGCGTGAGGAGTGTTTCATGAGGTCCTTGAAGCAGTGCTCTGTGGCCCAGTAGCTGTTGCCGGCGAGGTTGATGCCAAGCGGCGGGAAGTCCTGAGCAACGAGGCAAGATGCGACGAGCAGGAGGGCGACGATGGCGGCGAGTCTTGTCATCGGGCGAGTCTCCGAGGCGATGGTTGGGGGCTACTGAATCGAACGGGTAGCGTTTCGTCTGGCGACGCGTGGGGACCTTGGGCGTGGCGACGGCGCGGCTCGGGAGAGCCGCAGGCACGGACGGCATCCGAAGGCCGGAGGTGCGGGGGCTAGGGCGAGGAACAGTGCTCGACATACATGATGTGAGGAGAGTTGAATGGCGAAATACCGTTGCGCGATCATCGGATGTGGCGGGCGGGCCAGCGGCCACGCCACTGCCTACAAGCACGTGACTCGCGGCGAGCTTGTCGCGTGCTGTGACGTGATAGAAGACAAGCGCGAAGCGTTTGCAGAGGAGCACGCGCTGACTGGCTACGCCGACGCGAGGGAAATGATCGAGGCTGAGAAGCCCGATCTCGTGCACCTCGTCACGTGGCCGGACACGCGCGTTGAGTTGATGACGCTGATGGATGAGCTGAACGTGCCGACATGCATCGTGGAGAAACCGATCGCGTGTCAGGTTGCCGACTGGCGGCAGCTCGTCGATCTGGAGGCGCGGTCGGCCACGAAGTTCGCGGTGGGACAGCAGTTCCGCTACCACCCGAACATGACGCGCTGCCGGGAGGCGCTGCGCTCGGGCGATCTCGGCAAGGTCCTCTTCCTGGAATTCACGGCGGGGATGAACATCAGCGGCCAGGGCACCCATATCATCGACTGGGCGATGTCGCTGAACGAGGACCAGCCGGCCGTGCGCGTCTTCGGTTGCGCGAGCGGGACGGAGGGCATGGAGACCCTCCACCCGGCACCCGATGCGACGGTCGGACAGGTGCTATTTGCGAACGGCGTGAGCGGCCTGTGGGTGAACGGGCTCACGACGCCGAGGGTGAGCGACGACGGCCCGACCTACGCCCACTGTCGCGTCGCGGCCCACGCCGAGTGGGGACGTACGCTGTATGAGGAGTTCGGCAAATGGGAGATCGCCTCGGCGAAGGGCATAGAATCCGGGGCGCCAACCAGCGAGGAGATCGTCGAATCGAATCACCAAGCGCAGGCGAATCTGACGGAGGCCATGTTCGACTGGCTGGAAGACGACCACAAGCCCGCCGGCACGAATCTGAAGATCGGCCTGCACCAGTGGCAGGTCGTGCTGGGACTCTACGCCAGCGCGCTCTGGCGCAAGCCTGTCGACATCCCGTTCGCCCCGCCGGATGATCTGTTTGACTCGCTGAACGCGGCGCTATCGGAGTGACATGAAAGACATCGCCCCATCCCACGAGACCATCGCGCTTTACGAGCCGCTGACGGTCAGCATCACGACCGAGGCGCTTGACGCGAATCCGTTCGACCCCGATGAGGTGAGGCTCGACGCGCGAATCTCGTGCCCATCCGGGCGGGGGATCGAGCTGCCATGCTGCTATGTCGGTTCGGGAACATCCGGCTGGCAGTGGGAGGCCCGATTTGCCCCGATGGAGGTCGGGACTCACACGTACGAGTTCGTATTCGCCCATGGGTCGAGCACGAGCACATCCGGCACGAGATCCCTCGCGGTTGAACCGTCCAGCCAGGGCGGCTTCCTGCGCATCAATCCCAATTCGATCGCCACGTTCCGGCTCGATTCAGGCCAGCTCTTCCGGGGCGTGGGCGAGAACTTCGGGTGGGAATCCCGGCAGGGCGATCGACACACCTACGCCTCCGTATTGCCGAGACTGGCGGAGCTTGGCTGCAACTTCATCCGCACGTGGATGTGTCCGTGGAACCTGCCGCTCGAGTGGAGCACGGAGGGACTGGGCCGATACGACCTGGCGGTGGCCGACCAGCTCGACGAGGTGCTCCGTCTCGCCGAGAGACATGGCATCTACATCATGCTGGCGCTCGACTACCATGGCGTGATGCAGCCGGAGAAGGACTACTGGGGCGGCAATGACGAGTGGAACCGCAACCCCTATAGCGCGGCGCTTGGCGGCCCGTGCAAAGACGTGCCGGACTTCTTCGTCAACCCCGAGGCCAAGAGCCAATACAAGAAGCGGCTGCGGTACCTGGTCGCCCGCTGGGGCTTCAGCCCGCACGTGGCGGCGTGGGAGTTTTGGAACGAGATCGAGCACATCAAGGCGCCGAAAGAGGCGATCGTCGCCTGGCACGCGGAGATGGCCACGCACCTGAAGGAGATCGATCCGTATGGCCACCTGGTGAGCACGAGTTCGCGGGCGTTCCCCGGTCTCCGGGACATCGACGCGCTGGACTTCAGCCAGAACCACCCGTACGGTCCGAGCCATCGATTCTGGCGCGCGATTGACTCGCACGTCTCGAGCTTCGACAAGCCACATGTCATCGGAGAGTTCGCGTACGATTGGCGCTCGCCGGGCGAGATCAAGCGGGATGACCTGTTCGAGATCGAGCTGCACCTGGGGCTCTGGCGCGGGCTGTTCATGCCGACGCCGGTGTTGCCGATGACTTGGTGGTGGGACCACCACGCGGACCGAGGCGAGGACCGACACTTCGGCCCGGTCGCGAGGTTCAGCGAGATCATCCTCGCGGAGGGCGTCCCGCCCGAGAGGGTCGCGGCGCCGACGCCTGACGTGCGCGAGAAGATCGAGGTCATGGCCTGCAAGACGGGCGAGACTCTCTTCATCTATGCCCGCAACGCATCGTGGGACCCGGAGGATGTGAAGGAGAGCGGGGTGCCTGAGGCGGTTGAGGGGGAGGCGCTGACGGCCGAGGGCGTGGAGCCGGGAGAGTATCGCGTCCGATGGTTCGATACGGACACGGGCGAGTTCACTGGTGAGGCGGCAGCAACGGCAGGCGAGGATGGGAAGCTGCGGATGCCGCTGCCGCCGGTGGCGAGGGATGTGGCGGGCGTGGTGGGGCGGAGTTAGCCGGAGCGTGTTCTCCCACGGCCTGGCAGCCAATGGCACGTGGGACGGGAGCGAGGAGGGGGACGGCGACAGGCGTGGAAACTCGCGGAGTTTCCCTGCGCCTGTCCTGCGACGGCACGAACGGGGGAGGTTGGGATGGCTGGAATCGCTGTAGCGTTGCTGTGCTCTGTCTGCGGGGCGCAGGCTGACGATGGCTTTGACGTGTTGCTCCTGCATCTTGACGATGGCAGGTTGGCTGACTCGTCAGGCGCGGGTGCGGTCGGCGAGAACCATGGAGCGACGGCCAGCGCGGAGGGCAAGTTCAACGAGGCCCTCGCCTTCGACGGCGTCGACGACTGGCTCGACCTCGGCGACCACCATGGCGCGACGTACTGCTTCCCCGAGCAGACGGTTGAGCTGTGGATCTGCCCGGAGGACTACGCGGCGTCGACGATCATTGGCTCCTTCGAGCATGAGCGCGGCGGATCGTGGCGGTGGTCGATCGCGCGTGAGGCAGGCGGGAAGATCTCACTGAGGCAGTGGGATGGGAGTGGCGAGCGCGAGCAACCGTTCGCCGCAGTGGAGAGCCTCGCCGCCGTGCCCGCAGATGAGTGGACGCACGTGGCGGCGGTGATCGACACCGTGGGCGCGCGTCAGATGACGCTGTACGTGAACGGCGAGGCGCAAGCGTCAGCACCGGTCGGATCGAACGTGTCCCATGGTCGGCTAATCATCGGCGCGGGGCGCGGAGGCTTCTACCAGGGCAAGATCGACGAGGTGGGGATCGTCGAAGGCGCGCTGAGTGCCGAGAGAATCGCCGCGCGATCCCAGCGCGAGGCGCCACTGCCCGACGAGCGCGCGTTCCAGCACGCGATCGACGGTTTCTACCTGCGCCCCTGGGGCGATCACAGCGACGTGCAGATCCGTCATCCCGAATTCCCGCGGACCGCGTGGCGGCTTCAGGTCACCGAGTGGGGCTACTACGACCCCGAGGTCGCATACAACACGCGGGCGCGCGATGTGGCCTGGGAGGTTGAGGATGGCGGCCGACACCTGCGCTATCATTGGGGAGCGGACGACGCGCTGAAGGCGAAGGTCGGGCTCGACTTCGACGGGGAGCTATGGGCGCGGGACGACTCGATCGAGTTTGAGATCCACGTGCGAAATGTTGGCGATGAGCAGTGGACCCGCGAGCCGATGCAGCTCGTCTGCCTGCGGTCGGCGCGGTCGCCGGCGTTTGAGGACTACGAGGCGGAGCGGACGTGGGTACGGCGCGAGGGCGAGTGGGTCAGCATGCGCGAGGTGATGAGCGCCGAGTTCGCCGACCACCGGATGACGGGGATCCAAGTTGGGCGCGATCCTAATGTCGAGCGGCTCTCGGCGAAGACCTCGGCCGACGGCGAATGGACCCTCGGACTCGCAGTCGACAGGGCCATCAGCCTATCGTTCAACTTCCAGCAAGCCGTCTCGTGCATCCACTCCAACCCATCGTGGGGACTGCTGAAGCCGGGCGAGGAGGCGACGGCACGGGGTCGGATGTACCTGCTGAAGGCGGATCTCGACGAGTTGCACCGGCGGTATGGGGAGGACTTTGAGGGATGATTCTCGACGGGCTTGAAGCCTGTCGTTACGCGGCACGGAAGAGCCGGGACGGACCTGAGCGGCCCGCCCCGGTTTCGAATCAGAATTCCGCGTTCCTGTCGGCTACGTGGCACTGCCGGCAACTCGTCCGCTCCGGGTGAGACGTCCGCATGGCCTCGTTGGGGTGCTTCGGCCCGTGGCAGATCAGGCATGCCCGCCGGAGGAAGAGGCGGTGCGGAATGACCGGCGGCGCGTCCACGTGCGCCCGGCTGCCGATGGTCGGCTCCTCAAGCCCCTGCCAAGCGTTCTCGACTGATGGCTGCGAAATCATCCACTCAGGCACAGCCGCTCTCACGTGACACTGCAGGCAGTTACGCAACTTCGGGTGAGGCGTCCGGACGCTTACCCGGTCGCCCAGCTTCAGCACGTTCTTGTGACACACCATACATGCCTTGCTGTTGCGCTCAGTCGTGACCTCGTGTGGGATCACCGGCGGCGCCGTGTAGAACGCGCGGAGGTCAGAGCGCTTCGCGGTGCCTTGCGACCATGCGGCGATGCTGAGTCCGCCGAGCACGATACCGACGACCAGAGCGATCGCGGGGGCTTTGCGCATCGTCATCACGCCTTCTCCAGTCTGACCGCGCACTTCTTGTAGTCCGGTTGCTTCGACATCGGACAGTACTCGTCTAGCGTCACGCGGTTGATCAGCAGATTCTCATCGAAGAAGGGAACGAAGACCGTTCCCGGAGGCGGCGTCCCACGTCCATCGGTCGTGGCCGGCAGCTCCAGCTCGCCACGGCGGGAGACAATCCGCACGAGGTCGCCGTCCCCCACCCCGAGCTTGCGCGCATCGTCGGGATGGACCTCGACGTAGGCATGGGGCATGGCATCGGCCAGCTCCTTAACTCGGCCCGTCATCGTGCCTGTATGCCAGTGCTCCAGCACTCGGCCCGTGCATAGCCACAACGGGTACGCGTCGTCCGGGACCTCTGGTGGCGGCTCGTACGGCCGCGCCCAGATGATCGCCTTGTCATCGCCGGCCTTCGCCATGTAGAACTGCACGCCAGCGCCCTTCTCAACGTACGGGTCATCGCCCTCGACGAAGCGGCGGGGCGTCTCCACCCACTCGCCCTTGTCGTTCTCGACGACCGGCCAGCGAATCCCGGAGACCTTGACGTATTCGTCGTAAGGAGCGAGGTCCTTGTGCTTCATGATGCTGAGCGCGCGGTACTCGTTGAAGATCTGGCGGTCGACGTTGGTGCCGCTGAACACATCCCACTTCCACGCGTCGACCTCATTGCCGTCGTCATCTCGGATCGACAGGAGGAAGCCGCCGTCGCGGTCCTTCATCCCCTCGAACCCGAGGTCGTACAGCCGGCGCGCGACGGCGAGCATCTGCCACACGTCGTCCCGAGCGTCCCCGGGGGGATCGACCATCTTGAACCACTGTTGCGTGCGCCGCTCGCTGTTGCCGAAGACGCCGTTCTTCTCCAGCCAGAGAGCTGAGGGCAGGACCACATCGGCGATCTCGGTTGTCTTCGTCGGGTAGACATCCGACACGACGATGAACTGGTCTGTGGTCGCGTCGACGTTCGCGTGGAGATTCGGGATCGTCTGGGCGGGGTTGGTGACTTGCACCCAGGTGCCCGTGAGGTCGCCGGATGTGAGAGCTTTGAACAGCGCCACCGCGTGGAAGCCCGGCTTGGGGCTGATGGCGCCAGGCTTGGTGTTCCAGACATCTTCAACGGCCTTGCGGTGGTCCTCATTCGCCACCAGTCGGCCGCCGGGCAGAGCGTGAGCCAGCGTGCCGACTTCGCGGCACGTTCCGCAAGCGCTCGGCTGTCCGGTGAGACTGAACGGGGTGCTGCCGGGCTTGCCGATCTTGCCTGACAACAGATGGACGTTGTAGACGAGGTTGTTGATCCACGTGCCGCGCGTGTGCTGGTTCATCCCCATGCACCAGAGCGACAGGACCTTGCGTTTCGGATCCGCAAAGACATCAGCCAGCATGTTGAGGTCTTTCACGCTCACGCCGGACAACTCCGCAACCTTGTCGGGCGTGTAGGCCTCGAGAAACGCCTTGTACTCGTCGAGCGTGATGTCCGTGCCGTCCGTGGCCTTGAAACGCGCGTTCTTCTCCACGAACTTCTTGTCGTATTTGCCCCTCGACAGCAGTTGCTGGCAGATGCAGTTCGCGATCGCGAGGTCGGTGTGAGGGACGAAGAGCAGGTGGTGATCCGCAGCCTCGGTCGACCGCGTGGCGCGGGTCGCAAGATCGATATACTCGACCGTCTCGCCCCGGCTCCGCCGGTCGACGATCCGCGAGTAGAGCACGGGATGCATCTCCGCGGGGTTGTTGCCCCAGGTGATTACCGTGTCGCACAGGTCGAAATCGTCGTAGCACCCGCTCGGCTCGTCGACGCCGAACGTTGTGAGAAAACCCACGACCGCGCTGGCCATGCACAATCGCGCGTTCGGGTCGAGGTGGTTGTTGGAGCACCCGCCCTTGAGGAACTTCATGGCCGTGTAGCCCTCGGGGATGGTCCACTGCCCCGAGCCATAGATCGAGAACTTTGCGGGGTCGTCCATGATGCGGCGCGCGATCGCATCGACAGCTTCGTCCCACGTCGCGGGCTGGAGCGAACCGTTCTTGCGGATCAATGGCTCGGTCAGCCGGTCTTCCCCGTAGAGAATGGCGCCGGCGTGATAGCCCTTCACGCACAGCAGGCCCGCATTGACCGGGCAGGCTGGATCGCCCTGGATCCCCACCACGCGACCGTCCTTGATGCCCGCCAACACGCCGCAACCTACCCCGCAGAACCGGCATGGCGCCTTCTGCCACGTCAGCCCATCAGGCGTCTGCGCCTGCGCGACGGGCGCGATGGCGGCGGGGCTGAGACAGGCCAGCGCCGCCAACTTGGCCGACTTGATGATGAACTCCCGCCTCGTGTCCTTGCTCATGCATCGCCCTCCAGTAGGTCCTCGAAATTGTGATAGGCCAGACTCACGCTCACCACGCCCGGGAGGGCGCTGATGAGTTCCCATATCTGGGTGTCTTGCTGCTTACTCGTCGTCTCGGTGATCACAACAACGTTGCTCGAGCCAGGATCAGCCACCGAGGCATCTGCCCCGTCGAGAGCGCTGACGGCTACCGCAACATGGTTTTCTCGTCCGTCTTGGGTGCGCACGATCAAGCTAGAGATCGGCATCTGTCGTTCCCATCGCGCGCGGCTCTACCGTAGAGGCATTATTGCGCGACAATGCTCCAACGACTTGAATCATCAAGCTCGCCGTCGCCAACGAGCGTCCATCCCGCGTACAGCTCTGGTAGTGCTTTCCCGCTCTGCCCCAATTCTCCTCCGAGTTGCTGGAGAATCTCAGACGGAGCGAACCAGCTCCTCTAACTGACGTCGAAACGGCGGTTCGAGCAGCGTAGCCGTCCCGCCACCGGCCTCGATCGAGAGCGACCACGCGCCAGGCCGACGACGACGCCGAAGCTCCTCGATGACGGGCCCCGCATCCCCTCCGAAGCCGTCCGGAAGCACGATCCAGGTCCGGCCAGGCAACCAACGCATTGCCGCCAGCGCGCGCGCCGTTGGCGCATCGACGCCGGGCACCGGCGAGAGTGGATGTTTGGCTTCGAGGTCCTCGCCTAATCTCACCGAGCTGTCCCCAACAGTCCCCCACGGGCGCGCGGCCCAGGCTTCGTTGATGAGGCCCGTGACGACGCGATCCGCCTCATCGAGGCCCGCCTCGTAATCGGCGATGCGCGCCACGATGCCAGGGACGTCACCGAACTCGTCGGTCGCATCCTCCCCCAGCCAAATCCTCGGGATCGGCGCGGCCTTGTAGCCCTCCACGATCAGCACGTCGGCGTCGGCCGGCGCGGCGGCGGTCGCGGCTTGCCAGTCATCTTGGGCGCCACGACGACGGCTGAACGCCTGCTGGGAATCGCGCCCCATGACGACAGTTGCCCCGGCGGCGTAGATGCGGTCGGTGTCGCGGCCGGCCTCGTCGACGGAGAGCCCCGTCGATGAGTGCTTCAGCACGGCGACGGTCAGTCCACGCCCGGCGAGGCGCATCACCAGGCCCTCGACAAGCGTTGTCTTGCCACTCTTGCTCTTGCCGGCGATGCCGATGGTCGGGACGCCGAGAGGAGTGTGGCGGACGACTGCGTCGGATCGGGAGATCCGACCTACGGACGGCAACATCCCTGAATGAAGGGGCTCAAGGCGGCTGTAGTAGGCTCCGCCGGAGCAGGCGCGGCACCAGACGCGCTCGCCCAGACGGATCTCGCGCCGGTCCTGGACGTGATCGCCGCACAGCTCGCACTGCACGCGCGAGACGGGTGGGCCAGGCATGTCCTCTTCGGGAACGGTCACGGAGACGCGCTGGGTGTCGAACAGCAGCTCCTCGGGCATGTGCTTGTAGGCGTCCGTCTGGCGTTCGTACTTGGTGCCTTCGACAGTAGTGAACTCGTCGACGCTCTGGCGGGAGTCCTCGCGCGCGATCACGCGGACGGCGCGGTCCTCGTCAAGCCGCACGAACGTCGCCGCCATGACGCCGTAGTCGATGACCTTCAGCGCGCGACGCCCGACGCGACAACCCGTCGCCGCCTGAATGGCATCAGCCGCGCAGCGATCCAACTCCACGTAGACGAGAAACTGCTTCCGCTGGGCGACGCGGTCATCGATGCCTATCTCGCGGAGGCCGACCATCGCCAGTTTGACGCCGAGAACCTGTCCCGGACACCCGTGGCCGCCATGGAGGGCGATCGACTCCTCAAGCAACTCGTCGAAGGGGGGCAGGGGCATCTAGACGCTCCCAAACGTGCAGTTGGGGAAAGTACACTCTTCGCACTCCAGGCACAGGCCGCCATGCCCGAAGCCACGGACCTCGTCGGCAGTGGGGAACTCGCCCGCCACGAGCCGCGCCAAGAGGATATCCAGAAGCGTGCGGTCGTGGTGGATCCCGCAAGCCGGCACGCCGATGATCGGGACTTCATCGCCGGTGACGGGTGACTCCGCAGCCGCGAGCATCGTCATGCAGCCCGGCAGCACGGGCGCCCATTGAAACCCCACCCGACTCGCGACTGCCGAGATCGCGCCGGGCGTGCGGTCGTCGGGATCAACCGACATCCCGCCAGTGACAATGATCAGGTCATGCCCGTCGGCAAGGTGGCTCCGGATCGCTCGCTCGACATCCTCCGGCTTATCATCTGAGAACAGCCTCGCCGCGACGTCGGAGCCCAGCTCGGCCATCTTCTTCTCCATTACGGGACCGAAGGCGTCCTCGATCCGGCCCGTCAGCACCTCAGAGCCCGTCACGACCAGCCCCACGCTGAACCGTCTCAGCGGCCGCACCTCGACCAGTCCGTCGCGGCTCCTTGCGATGCGCTCCGCGGTCGCCACGGTTGGCTCATCCGTGAACAGCGGCATGACCCGGACACCGGCGACCGTATCGCCGGCCCTCACAGGCGAGTATGTCCTCCGGGTCACGCAGATGATGTCGCCGGGCCCGTTGAGTTCAGCGAGTCCCTCCGCGTCCACGACCACGGCCCCGTCATCGGTCGCCGCGAGTTTCACCTTGCCCTCGCGCGGCTCGCCAAGAGTGATCCCGCTGCCGGCAATCGCCTGGGCCAGGCGCAAGGCGCCATCGTTCTCGTGGACCGCGTCGGGGCTCAGTTCGTGCACGTAGAGGTTCTGCTTGCCAATATCCAAGAGACGCGGGATATCATCCTCCGTGACGACATGCCCGCGATGGAACGCGGTGTGCTTGCGGTCTGGGTCCTTGGCGATCTCGGTGATGTCGTGGACAAGCACCAGCCCAGCCGCCTCGCGCACGTCGACAAGCTTCATCAGTCGCAGCTCCCCGCCACTTCGGCCTCTCGCGCCAACGCAGTCGCCATCCGGCGCGCTTCCTCGAGGTCCTCGGGCGTGTTGATGTTGAAGAACGACAGGCCTTCGGGATCCAGCGCCGCGATCTCAGCCTCCGACACCAGCACGGTGCTGATCAGCGGGTACAAGTCCAGCGGACACAGCTCGTCGGCGTCGACCATGCGCTGAATCGGGGCGTCACACGAGGCGCCGTAGACGCCATGCAGCGGCTGGATGCGATGGTCCCACTCCGCCACGATGCAATCGCCCTCGCCCGCGCGCTCGACCAGGCGCCGCAATAGTTGAGGACGCAAGAACGGCAGGTCCGCCGCCACCACAAGCACGCGCTCGGCGCCAGTCACTCGCAAGGCGGTCAGGATCCCGCCCAGAGGACCCAGTCCAGGGCGCACGTCGGGCGTCGCGCGCAGTCCGAGGTGATCGTAGTCATCGGGCGTATTCGTGATGAGAAACGGCTCAATCCCCAGCGTCCGGACCGACGCCAGCACGCGTTCGATCACCGCGACGCCGCCGACGTCAAGCAGGGGCTTGCGGGGCGAAAGCCTTCGCCCTCCGCCGCCTGCCAGTATCGCCGCGGCTACGTCGGATGAGGATTCGCGCGGCGCGCGTAACTCGGTCAAGTCATCTATCTCCCGGCACACCCGCTCGCGGGTCGCTGCATAATCGGTACTCGGATGTACCTATTCTAACCCTCGTGGCGGCGAACCTGCTCCCGGACGGCCGCAGGCAGGAATGCCTGCGACACGGGAACGGTGAAGAAGGCCGTGGCAATTCCGATGCAGGTGTATACGCAAGCGGGTCCGGAACGTCTGCAGTGGTGAGGGACGCGGGACAGGAGGCTCCCATGAGAAGAGGTTTCACGCTGATTGAGATGCTGGTCGTGATCGCGATCATCGCTATCCTGGCCGCGATCCTCTTCCCCGTGTTCTCGCGCGCGAGGGCGAAGGCGCGCCAGGCCCAGTGCTCAACCAACCTCAGGCAGCTCGCGATGGCGGCGGAGATGTACGCGATGGACTATGACGACATGTTCCCCGGCCAGCCCAACGGCCCGCCCGGCAGCGGCGTTTACGGCGGGTGGGTCTGGTACAGCACGTTCCGCGACGGCAATAGCCACAGCCAGTTTGACGTCGCTCAAGGGTCACTCTACGCTTACACGCGCAATGCGGACATCTACAATCTGCCCCGAGGATCGCACCCGCAGTGGATCCACGTATGAGATCAACGGCTACCTGCGCTGGCTCGCCATCGGAGCCGTGCCCATGCCATCCGAGACCGTCCTTCTCGTGCCTGAGGACGATCGCGGGACATCGAACGACGGTTACTTCGACGTGCAGGCTGGCGACTTCCCCAATCGGAGACACAACGGAGGGGTCAACTGCGCGTTCGTCGACGGGCACGTGAAGTGGAACGCGTGGAAGAAAGCCGACGCACACGCGGCTTGCTGGCCGCAATAGGCGTCACTTCCGCTTCGGCAAGACAACGATGGTCGCGTCGATGCTACAATCGAGCTTGCCGAATTCGTCCTGCATGAAACCCAGAGCCTTCTCCTCGGACATGCTGCCTGATCCTGACCCGATGAGGGGGAAGGCAATTGACCGGAAGCCCTCCTCGCCCGCCAGCGCCATCGCATTGCGGACCGAACCCCTCACCGACCGCTCCGTGGCGAACCAGAGCAAGTTGATCCCGGCCACGTGGATGATGGCCCTGAACGGCAGTCGCCCGGCCGACGTCAGCCGAGCCTCGCCCAATGGCATCGCGCCAAACCGAGCCACTTCGCAGAACGGCCCCGTCCCGCCTCGTCGCTTGATCGCCCCCGACACGCCCTGAGGCAGCAGCAACCACCACGGGATGACGTTGCGATTCCACGAATTGACGATAACCTCGACGTCCTGGTCGAGCAGATCTCCTTCGACGACCGTGGGCTCCATGTTCTACCTAACGATTCGCCAGGCGATGAGAGGCGGAGCCCCGCCGATCTGTCGATAGTTGATTGACAGACACATCTATGTCGTTTATAGTAATTTACTCGTATATATCAGCTCGACGCCAGGGCAATCCCGGAGGCATGCCGTGTACAGCAAGATCGTAGGAGATCACTTCTCCGACCCGCGGAATGTGGGACAGCTTGACGCTCCCGACCTCGTTGGAATCGCCGGGAAAGTCGGTCAGGGGAACTTCATGGTCCTCCATATCGACCTCGATGGCGACACGATATCGGACTGCCGCTTCCAGACGTTCGGCTGCGCGCCCGCCATTGCCGCGGGGAGCCTGCTGACCCAGATGATCAAGGGTCAGCGAGTAGAGGACGTGCTCGTGCTGACGCCACGGAAGCTCGAGGAGGCGCTCGGAGGGCTGCCGCTCGGTCGGAAGCACTGCGCCGCGATCGCGGCTCAGGCGCTCAAAGCCGCTTTCGAGCCGGGCGACGCCGACGCGGATGAATGACCGGCCGAGGACTGTCAGTTGAGATGACCGAGGATCCTCAGCCGCTCCACGATGGATCCGCCGCCGGGCGGAGTCTTAGCAAGCGCATCGTCGACCAGCAGCGGCATCGGCTCCACCGGCACACCCAGCGCCCGAAGCATGAAGGGCGCGACATCGTCCCCGTTGCATGGGGCGACCGCGGCACAGGGCCCGACCGCAGCCGATATTCCAAACGACGAGTGATTGGCGATGGAGCCGAGAGTGATCTCGACGGCCGCGTTGTACGTGCTCAGCGGCACGAGGCGTTGCTCGCCCACGTGTATTAGCAGGTCCGGCCCGCAATGCGCCAGCGGCCCGCGGTAGTACTCCCTGTTCGCGCAGCACTCGAAGCCGTATTCCTCCTGAAGAGCGTCGGCAACCACGCGCAGAAGCTCCGCCGCGTCCTCAGGCGCGACAATGCCCCGGCTCTGCCGCCCGCGGGTGTTGGCATAGAGCCCGAACTCCCAATCGACGCGAGAGGGGTCTCCGCAGCAGGTCGGGTACACCTGCGTCCGGTCAAAGTCAATCCGCCCCTGCTCACGGACCATCCACCCCCGCCGCTCCAGGAAGCACGGAACGCTGAAGCACCCGTCGTATTCCGCTACCCCATGGTCGCTTACCAACAGCGAGACGGTGTCATCGCCCGCCGCGGCCACGCACAGGCCGATCAGATCGTCCATCACGGCCACCACGGCTCTGGCCTCCGGGGATGACAGCCCATAGGCGTGGAGGACGCCGTCGAGTTCGTGCATGCCCAGACAGAGCAGATCGATACTTCGGTCCAGCGCCAGGTCTGAGTATGGGATGCACTTGCGGCCAAGTGACCACATGGCGTCAGAGAAGCATCCGGCCCCGCCCCTACGGCGCCGGGACACGTCGGGCACGCGCTGATCCGCCGGGCTGCCGCCCAGGATCGAGGGGTCGTCAAGAGCCACGAACCCCACGTCGGACCGATTCTCCAGCCTGGGTAATGACATCATCATGTCGCGAACCACGACTTGCATCCCTGACATGGCCGCCCTCTCCCAGAACCGCAGACAGCGCATCTGCCCTATGCTCGAGAGGTACGGGCTTGAGCGCGTCGCGCCATACTCCTCGGGATCGCGCATGGAGAACAAGCCAAACACGCCGTGTTCGCCGGAGTTCGCCCCAGAGTGCATCGACATCCACGCGGGCGGCTCCAGCGGCGGGTTCGTAGACGGCAGATCACACCACGAACCCTCATCCATCAGACGAAGCAACGTTGGCGGCTCATAGAGTTCAAGCGCCTCACGCCCCAAACCACTTACCGCAAAATACAGTACCCGTGGCAAATGACTCCCCCCGTGCGTTGACCGCCGACCCATGACGCGCCTCGTCGTGTGGCCGGCGTCAGATTAAGACGGCATCGTCTCGATCGGGGCCCCGTGCCCCCATACCTCCATTCATCACGCTTCGACGTTCAGATCGTCGTTATAGTTGCGCGATGTGACGATATTATCATACTATATCAGAACTATTTTGTACATAACTTAGTTATTACGTTTGTCTTAAGATGTAAAACATGCTAACGGGGTTTTTCGTCATCTTCAACAGGGGCGATTGCGGGAAGTTGGTAAGCTTTGCCATGAGGAGCGGTCGCATCGCGTGCGGCCGGGTCCCTCTGGCGGGGACTCATTGGGGAACTGACTGAGCGTGAGGCAGCAGAAGAGGCTCCGGACGGCTACGCTGATTCGTAGCATCCGGACTATGCGTCGCAGGCGGGACGGCGACGTCAGAACGCCCCGGCTGGCTTCCTCCAGGCGGCCATCAACACCGCGAGGACCCAGCAGAAAGCCACGTCCAGCAGGTACCAGGGGGCCATCCCCGTCGCCACCCCAACAACCAGGCAGACGGTGCCGACGGCCAGCAAGCCCACGATTGCCAGATCGAGGAACGGGGCGAACCTCTGGGGATCGCGCGCAACCAGGGCGAAGAAGATGCCGATAAACACAAAGGCCGCCGAGCTGGCCCGGACCGCATAGACGATCATTGGATCAGCCGGAACGTAGTGCGCGCCGAACATCCGCATCCAAGCCGCGAGCCAGCTCCAGGGCAATACGACGCCGAGGACAGACAGTCCACAGCCGGCGGCGGCGACCAACAGTGTGGCCTTCAGTTTCTTGCGTGCCATGGCGGTCACTCCCTTGCTGCTGCAGTCACCAAGCTCTGCACAGTTCTTGCCGCGCGGGGATGGACGAGTGTTCTCTGCACCGGCGAGGGCGCCGGTGCTACACGGACACGGGAGGTGGACGAAGAACGTCGCGGCGTGTCAGCGGTAGTCGGCGCCGGCGAGGCTGGCTTCACAGGAGGCGGTCCATTCGTCGAGGGTGGCCTCCATTGTCCGCACGATCTCGGACTTCGAGGAAGCGATGTTCTCGGACTCGGAGGGATCGTCGATGATGTCATACAGTTCGAGCGTCTCGCCCTGGTCCGGGCTGTAGAGCTTGTCCCGATTGTCGATCAGCGCGAGCTGTTTGCGGGACTGAAACGCGATCGGCATCGGACGGCTCCGCATTCGACCCCTGATAAGTGGGAGGAGGCTGATTCCGTCGGTGGGTCGAGGTCGCTCATCCATCCTGAAACCGAGGGCATCCAGGACGGTGGGGAAGTAATCGGAGGTTGAGCACGGGGTGTTGATGGTGCGGGGCTTCCGGATACCATCAGGCCAAACCAGCATCCCCGGAACGCGAATCCCGCCTTCGTAGAGGCTCCGCTTCCGCCCGCGCAACTCGCCTGCGGAGCCGTTCATGCCGTTGTGCTGCTGGCCCTCGGGTCCGTTGTCGCTGCAGAACCAGAGCATCGTATCATCGGCGATTCCCAGCTCGTCTAGCTTCGCGCGGAGCCGCCCGACCTGCTCGTCCATGGCGGTGATGCAGCCGTAGTAGTGTTGCGCTTCCTCCGGCTCGTCGGCGTAGATGGCGCGGTGCTCAGGGCCAGCGACGGTCGGCAGGTGGGGCGCGTGGAACCAGATGACCGCCAGGAATGGCGCATTGGATCGTGCCGCGTGCTCGATGAAGGGGGCGGCGCGATCCATGATGACTCGGGAATCATCGCCCTCGATGTTGCTCTCAACCTTCGCTCCAGCCTGGCGCCAGTAGTGGGTGCCGTAGGGCTCATCGGTGCCGGGCTTGACCATGGGGTTGTAGGTCGGCACCTTGGCCTCTGTTGAGAAGCAGACATCGAAGCCATTGTCCCAAGGCGGCGCGTAGTGCTCGGCGCCCTTCGCGGTCCCGCCACGGTTGGAGTCTTTCTCCGTCCGTGTCAGCGTACCAAGGTGCCACTTGCCGAAGTGGCCAGTGCGATACCCTTGCGTTTTGAGCGCCTCCGCCAACGTCACTTCCTCGCGGCGCATGTGGCCCTCGTTGGCGAAGAAGATCCCGTAGCGATGCGGATGGCGGCCGGTGATGCAGCTTCCACGAGTGGGCGAGCAGACGGGCGCGCCGGCGTAAAAGCGCTCGAAGCGCAGGCCCTCGCGACTCATCGCGTCGAGGTGGGGAGTCTTCAGCGTGGGGTGGCCATTGTATCCCGTGTCGCCCCAGCCCTGGTCGTCGGTCATGCAGAGGATGATGTTTGGCATGGGTTTCTCGCGCCTCCGGGCGGCGAGTGTCGGGCCCGCAATGAGGGAGGCTCCGCCGAGCGTCAGGGACCGAACGAATCGGCGTCGGTTCATCACGTCGCCTCCTCCCCGGCAGGTCTGATGGCACCTTGGGCCTAATCCTTCGTCGCGCTCGTCGCGCGAACCTGTGCTCGACACCGGAGACGCCCGCCTATGACGAAGACACGCCTGCTCCTACTTGCTGTCGGTCTCGCGATCCCTGTCGCCACCCGCGCGCAAGGGCCGATCGCCCACTGGTCTTTCGATGCGGTTGAGGACACGCTCGTGCCTGATGAATCGGGGAGCGGGAACGATGGGCGGATTCTGTCGGCCGAGTTGGTGAAGGGCGTGAAGGGGACGGCGCTACGCTTCGGGAGCCGCACCGATGAGATGCGGTGCGAGGCCGCGGTCAACCTCGATCCCACCGACACGCTTACGATCGAGGCCTGGGCGAAGCCGGACGGGCGGCCAGTCGGCGGCTTCCCCGCAGTGGTGCGCCGGGATGGAGCCTACGCGCTACGCTTCTCAGGCGGCCGTCTCGGATTCCTCCTCTGGTTCGACGACACGCCCATCGGCGTTCAGACGCAGAAGATGGACTGGACGCCCGGCGAGTGGTATCACCTGGTCGGCGTTTACGACGGCAGCGCGATGCGCATCTACGTCGACGGCGAGCCCGACCCCGCGCCACCCACGAGGGCGAGCGGCCCGGTAGACCCGAGTCTGACGAGCTGTGGCGTGGGGGCGCTGCTGGGGAGGTACTCGTTCAGCGGCGTGATCGACGAGGTGCGGATCTACAACCGCGCCCTCTCGGCCGAGCAGATCGCCGCGTCCCATCAGGAGGGCCGCGACAGCCTCGTTGCTCAGGCTGACGTGACGGTCGAGCCGCAGCGAATCGGCGCTCCGAAACGCGTGTTCAGGAAGCCGGCGCGGGAGGTCAACATGGTGGAGGACGGCTTCATCTGGATTGACGCGGAGGACTTCGATGACTATGGCGGGTGGTTGCTGGACACGCAGTTCGTCCACATCATGGGCTCGGCCTACCTAATCGCCGCAGGCGTCGGAACGCCCGTCGAGGATGCGACGACGCGCGTCCCGGTTGCTGCCGCGGGGACGTACCGGCTGTGGGCGCGGACGAAGAACTGGATTCCCGAGCACTCGCCCGGCAGCTTCCGGATCAGCATCAATGGGGAGACGGTGGACAGGCTGCTCGGCGTGGCTGATGCCGAGGGATGGACGTGGGAGAACGTCGGCGACTTCGAACTGCCGGCGGGCGATATCCCGCTGGCTCTGAACGACCAGACGGGCTACTACGGCCGGTGTGATGCGCTGATCCTCACGTCTGATATGGCCTACGGGCCTCCCGTGGAGGTCGAGGCAATCCGCGCCGAGCGAGCGAGGCTGACGGGCATCTCGCTGGCGCCGATTGAGATGGGCGAGTGGGACGTGATCGTCGTGGGCGCGGGCGCGGCGGGGAGCGTCGCGGCTCTTAGCGCCGCGCGAATGGGGGCGAGGACGGCGCTGATTCAGAACCGCCCCGTGCTGGGTGGCAACTCGAGCATTGAGAACGGCGTGCCGATCAACGGGGCGGCGAGTCTGCACAGCAACGCGCGAGAGAGCGGCGTCATCGAGGAGATCGGTCGGATCAAGGCGCGCTTTGGCTTCCCGAAGATGAGCGAGGCCTTCAGGAAGGGCGCGGAGGGCGAAGGGAACCTGTCGGTCTTCCTGAACCAACATGTCTTCGCGGCGGAGATGTATGGGGATTCACGGATCGCGGCGGTGCGAGCGGTCAGCACTCTCGAAAACACGATCACCGTATACCGCGCGAAGGAGTTCCTCGACTGTACGGGCGACGGATGGCTGGGTTACTTCGCGGGAGCGGAGTATCGACTCGGGCGCGAGGCGCGAGGTGAATTCGACGAGGACCTGGCGCCGGAGGTCGCCGACACGATCACGATGAGCGGATGCCTGATGGGGGACCTCGGTATCTCGTTTCGCTCCGCCGACACCGGAGAGCCGACCCCGTACGAAGCGCCTCCCTGGGTGCCCCAGTTCTCGCCGGCTACCCTCAAGAGCCGGAGCGTCAGCGGCGTTACCAGCGGGAACTGGTGGCTGGAGCATGACGGGACGATCGATGACCTCTGGGACCCCGAACGCGCGCGTGACGAGCTGATCCGGATCAGCTATGGGTACTGGAACCACCTGAAGAACGACTGGGCTGAAAGGGACCGGGCGGCGACCTTTGAGCTTGCTTACGTGCCGATCTCTCTTGCCAAGCGTGAGAGTCGGCGGCTGGTGGGCGACTATATCCTAAACCAGAATGACGTTCTCGGCGCGCGTGTCTTCCCGGATCGCATTGGGTACGGTGGCTGGCCGCTCGACATCCATCACCCGAGGGGGATCTACTCAGGGCCGGAGGGGCCGTTCGACTACAACACGCACGTCCCTATCTACACTGTTCCGTTTCGATGCCTGTACTCGAGGAACATCGAGAACCTGCTGATGGCGGGGCGCGACATGAGCGTCAGCCACGTTGCGCTGGGCTCGGTGAGGGTGCAGGGAACGCTCTCGAGCTTCGGCCAGGCGGCGGGCACGGCGGCGGCGATGTGTGTTGAGAAGGGCATCACGCCGCGCGAACTAGGTCGCGATCACATTGCGCTGCTCCAACAGACGCTCATGAAGCACGACCAGTATATCCCGGAGGTGTTGAACGAGGACCCGGGCGACCTCGCGCGCTCCGCGACGATCGCCGCATCCAGCAAGAAGACGGTCGACGAGTTCGGCATGGATGAGTACGTGCACGAGGACTCCCACCCGCTCAACATGAGCCGCGCGGTCATGTTCCCCCGAGGCGAGGGCGAGCGGATCGACACGATCTACGCGCGGCTGGCCTCGACGAATGGTGAGCCCATCGAGACGACGCTACACTTGCGTGAGGCCGGCGAGTCCGGCGACTTCTCGTCGATGGATGACATCGCGACCGTTACGGTCGCCGTGCCGCCGGGCAAGGAGGGGTGGGTGGAGTTTGAGGTCGACTGCGAAGTGGACAGTCCGTTCGCGTGGCTGTGGTTGCCGAAGACGGAGGGCGTCGAGTGGATGATGATGTCGAAGGCGCCGCTGGGCTCGTGTCGGAGTTACGGCGGCTCGACCGACGGCAAGTGGACGGTCCGCACGGGCGAGTATTACGGCTTCGCCACGGATCCGCCGATCGCGCTGCCGGTTGAGTTCCCGCCCGAGAACATCAGCAACGGCGTGACGCGGATCGTTGGCGCGGCGCCGAACATGTGGGCGTCTGATCCGACGCAGGACTTGCCGCAACACGTCGAGCTGACGTGGAACGAGCCGCGGGAGATCAACGCGGTCTACCTGATCTTCGATACCGACATGAACGCCAAGTTCCACACCGTGCCGATCCCTCGCGAATCGGTCCGGGACTACGAGCTGTCCTACGATGACGGTGGCGAATGGAGGTCCCTCGCCACGGAGACGGGGAACTTCCAGCGTCGGCGGGCGCACCACTTCGAGGCGGTGACCACGTCGAAGCTACGCCTGACGGTCACGGCCACGAACGGCGCGAAGTCGGCGCGCGTGTTCGAGATCCGCGTCTACAACGAATAGGCATGGCCTAAGGAGATTCAGAATGCTACTCGAGGGCAAAGTCGCAATCGTCACCGGCGGGGGCCGAGGCATCGGCGCCGGCATCAGCAAGCAGCTCACCGACCACGGCGCGTCCGTCGCGATCGTCTACCACCAGGGCGTTGAGGCCGCCGAGGCAACCGCGGCCAAACTCGTCGCCGACGGCAAGGACGCGGTGGCGTGTCAGTGCGACATCCGCTCCGCCGACTCCGTGCAGGCGCTCGTCGATGGCGTCATGGAACGCTGGGGCCGCGTCGATGGGCTCGTCAACAACGCCATCGCCGGGCGGCAGCACGCGCCGTTTGACGAGGCGACGCCGCAGGACTACGAGGACATGCTGGACTACGGTTGCCGCGCGGTCATCAACACCATCCGCGCCGTCCGTCCGATCATGAAGGCGCAGGGCGACGGTCGCGTCGTCAACATCGTCACTGAGCTGTGGAACATGGAGTCGCCCGAGTGGTCGACCTACCTCGCCGGCAAGGGCGCGATGGTCGGGATATCGAGGGCTCTGGCAAATGAACTCGGGCCGGATGGCATCCGCATCAACATGATCGCCCCGGGCTGGATGGCGACCGAGAAGGTCGACCGCGAGTCGGATGGCTCGAAGAACTTCGCCGCGACACTCCCGCTTCGCTACCACGGCACGGGCGAGGAGATCGGCAAGGGCTGCGTCTTCTACCTGAGCGAACTCAGCGACTACGTGACCGGCGCGTACCTGCCGATCACGGGCGGGCGGATTACGCAGATGGGGTCGTAAGGCCGAGCGGAGGCAACCATGCACCGGCGAGGGCGCCGGTGCTACATTGGGGCGCTGGGGCGCAACGGGGCGGGAGCCCCGCTGCGTCCGCGGCTAGCCGCGGACGCAGCGGACGAAGTTGTGCATGCGCTGGGCGTCGCCTTGAGGTCCGTGACCGAACTCGTATAGGCGCGGGTCTCCGGCCTTGAGACCGCTCCGCTGCGCGCCGGCGCCATGCACGTCCAGCCACCGGCCGTTCATGTAGCCCATCGCCGATCCGAAGCAGACGTAGCAGGCTCGCGCGCCAGGCGTCGGGCCGTCAAGGTGCGTCGTGCTCGTCCAATAGAAGCCGAAGTCGATCGCTCCATCCTCGCGCGTGATCTCGGTGCAATTGAACATGGGATCGATCGCGGCGACGCCGTCGGTTTGGGGCGAGCGGGTGTAGTCGACCAGGCTCTGGAGTTCCTTGGCGTTCGGCAGTCGCCAGTCGCTGCGACCGGCGAATGTCAGCCCTTCGGCCCACGCCAGCGCCTGCTCCCACGTGACCTGCCCGGTCCCGAAGTCGCCGACGCCGAACTCCCCGCTGTCATCTTTCATCCACGTCAGGCCCGTCGCCGCATCGGCGATGGTCTCGTCGCCATTGTCGGTGAAACTGTTGACGCCATAGTCCGACGGCCCGCGCACGTAGAGGCAGTAGAACGTCTTCTCCCTCGCGCCAGGGAAGGGAGCCGAGGCGGGGTAGCCCTTGATCCGCCCATCGGCGAAGTTGACGCCGAAGACCGTGTGGTTACGGCCCATCGTCGTGCCGACGTACTCGGTGCCAGAGCAGAACTGGCTGTCGATCGAGCGCTCGCCGAGCGCGGGATCGCCGTAGGTGAACTTGAAGACGTCGGTGTTGATGTAGGGCGTGCCGCCGCGAGGGCCGATGTAGCCTCTGAAGTCGATCAGCGAGTAGAGTTCCTTGATCGTCGGCAAGCGCCAGTCGCTGTGGCCCGCGAGTCGGAACTTCGCCGCGCCGGCCTTGGCCTGGGCGAAGGTCATCTTCACGCCGGGATCCTGCTGCCAGATGAGCGTGGTGACGAGGTCGGTGACCGTGCCATCTCCGTTGTCGCGGTAGGTCATCTCGTTCGGGCCGTACTGCGCGTCCTGTCCAAGGAAGGGCTCGGCGGCAGCGGGCGCGTCGATCTCGCCGGATAGCCCGTAACACGCCGTCTGCCCCGTGTCCGCCAGCCGTCCCGTAGCCGCCGCGTCGCAGCCTCCCGGCGTCGCCAAAATGCCCAATAGGCCCAACGACCAGATCGCGCGCATTGCTGATGACTCCCTTGCTTTCTCTTCATTCTGTGTGGGGAATGGGCCGGCCTCTCGACCGGCCCATTCTCTGCCGCGCCCTGACAGGCGTGGAAACTCTACCGAGTTTCCCTACGCCTGTCCTACGGGACGTCTACGAGAACCAACTTGCTGCTGTCGGGCTCGCCGTCTGCCATGGCTTCCACCCGGATGATATACTGCCCGGCCGCCACAGGCGTACCGGCATCATCGAGTTGGTCCCAGTCAAGCGAGTTGACTCCGGCCTCGAGCGTCGCCATATCGGCCACGGTCCGAACGGCTCGACCGGTGAGATCGTAGACGGTCGCTGTGACCATCGCATCGTTGAGCAGATCGAAGGTCATCTCCGTGCCGCTTGTCTTCTGCGCCAGTTGCAGCGTTGCGACCGTGCCCGTATCCGTATCCGTCGTGATGTCGGTCACCGTCGGCCCGGACTGCCACTCCGACGGCTCGCCGGTGGCCCATCCACTCGCGTCGGCGAACCGGAACCGGTACTCGTACGTGCCGAGCTTCTTCAGCCGCAGTCGGCGCCTGTGCGTGACGCCCTTGACGTAGTCGCTGCTGGCCGCCCGCATGGTCGCCGTCTTGTAGAGTTGGCCGTCGCAGTTGACCTCGACCAGCGCGACCGTCGGCGCGTCACCGGCCGTGTCGGTGTAGATCACGCGGAAGTAGAACGGCGACCTGCGGACACCCGAGTCGGGGTACACGCCGTCCTCATAGCCGCGCTTGCGTGGCCAGCTCAGCACCGCCGTGCCTGATAGCGTCGGCCCATCCTTGTACTCCGTGGGAGCGCCCGTCGCGTCGCCATCAGCCGACGCGAACGCGAACCCATATTGCCACTGCCCGCTGGGCAAGGTCAGCCCAGATGAGTAGACCTGGCCGGCCTCGGGTGTTCCGCTCTCGGCGGTCAACGTCACGCTCTTGTAGGCTTGCCAAGTGCCATTGGTCGCCATCTTCCGGATGTTGCACGTGCTCTTCGTCGGTACGTCACCATCCGCGTCGGTGTACTTCACCTTGAAGGTAAACGTCGTCGTGTCCGGGTCGCCCGTATCGGGATCGACGCCGTCGGACTCGTAGCCGGCCGTGCTGACCCAGTCGAGCGTCGGCGCGGATGTCGATCCGCCGGAGTCATCACGCACGGCGCGCGCGAAGTTGTAGATCCGGATCGCGTCGCCCTGGGGGCCGCGCCCGTAGGGGAAGGCCTCTGGGTTGCCGCTCTTGGGATCGCCGCGCTGCGCGCCGGCGCCATGCACGTCCAGCCACGAGCCGAACATGTACCCCAGCGCGCGACCGAATGCAACGTAACTCGCCTGGACCGCGGGCCACGGGCCGTCTTCGTGGGTGGTGCCGCTCCAGTAGCATCCGAAGTCCGCCTGACCGCCTTCGTTGGTCATTCCCGTGGCACCGAAGATGGGGTCGATGGCGGCTGAACTGGTGGTATCGGGCGAGCGCGTGTAATCGACGATGCTGTGCAGCTCCTTGACGTTAGGCAAGCGCCAATCGCTGTAGCCGGCATGCGTGAGGTCTTCGGCCCAGTCCAGCGCCTGCTCCCAATTGAGCTTGCCGCTGCCTCCCAGGCCGACCCCGAACGCTCCGCTGTCGTCCTCCGTCCACATCAGACCGGTGGCTCTGTCGGAGATCGTGCCGTCGCCATTGTCGGCGAAATCGTTGTGGCCGTAGTCTGCGTTCCCGCGGACGTAAATGCAGTAGAACGTCTTGTCCGCTCCGCCTGGGAACGGACTCGTCGTCCCATATCCCTTGATGCGGCCGTCCGCGAAATTCACGCCAAAGTCGGTGTGACTCCCGTTCATCGTCGTGCTCACGTATTCGGTGCTCGTGCACCGCTGACTATCGATGAAGCGTTCGCCGATCGACTCGTCACCGTAGTTGAAAACGAAGTACCGAGTGTCTATATACGGAACCGACGTCGCGGCGGTCGTGCCCGTCGAGCCTCGGAAGTCGATCAGCGAATACAATTCCTTGATCGACGGCAACCGCCAGTCGGAATACCCCGCGAGCGCGAAACTGCCCGCGGCGGCCTTGGCCTCGGCGAACGTCATCTTGTAGCCCGGGTCTTGCTGCCACATGAGCCCGGTGTTGAGATCCGTCACGGTGCATTACCGTTATCTCGGTAACTAGCGGGGGTGCCGGCATACTGCGCGTCCTGTCCGTAGAACCGGGCGCCTTCAGCCGGACCTGGGATCTCCTGCGCCTCGCTGTAGCACTTCGTCTGTCCCGTATCCACCACGACGTACGTCCCGGATGCCCCGGCCACACCGTAGCCGATGAGCAGCACCAACCAGAGCGATGTCCAACCGTATCTCAGCGTTTTCATTGGCTTGCACGCTCCCTATGCCAGCATTAGTTGGGGTGATGCTACCCGGCATGGATTACAGCAGGATCGCGCGCCACATGACAGAACTGTAATCATCGGGAAGGTCGCCATGGGGTGCGCCTGCGAATACTCCGGCGGCCACACAGGGCGGCTCTGGCGGAACGGGCGCCGCTGCTCACCAACACTCGAAGAGGTCCACCAACCATGTCAGACCGCATCGGGATCGGCATCGTCGGCGCCGGCAGCATCGGGATCCGGGGCGCGCTGCAGCACCTCTGTCTTGATGACGTTCAGGACCGCGTGTACCAGGCAGCCGTTTGCGACCCGGTTCGGGGCCGAGCCCAGGCCGCGGCAGAGAAGTACAGCGTCGCCAGCGCCTACGAGTCTTACGAGGACCTTCTCGCCGACGACGCCGTTGACGCCGTCACGCTCGGCTCGCCGATCGGCCTGCACCACGAGCAAGGCCTGATGGCCATCCGAGCCGGCAAGCACGTGCACTTCAACAAGACCATGACCACCACTACCGACGAGGCGACCGAACTCATCGACGAGGCCGCGAAGGCCGGCGTCAAGCTCGTCGCCTCGCCCGGCCAAATGCTCCGGCCGGCGAACCGGCGCGTCCGCGAACTCCTGCTGGAGGGCGCGATCGGACGCGTTGCGTGGGCCTGCACGGGCGCGGCGTTTGGGGCGTACCACGAGGGTGAGGCGTGCCGGCAGGGCGACGATCCGCTTACGAACATCAACCCCGCGTGGTACTGGCGCAAACCCGGTGGCGGACCGATGTACGACATGACCGTCTACGGGATGCACGCGCTGACGGGAATCATGGGACCCGCCAAGCGGGTGACGGGGATGTCGGGCGTGGCGATGGCCGAGCGCGAGTATCGGGGCGAGACGTACCCGTGCGACGCCGACGACAACACCTTCCTGGTCGTCGACTACGGCGACAACGTCTTCGCCTTCGTCTATGGCGCGCTGGCGGGCAGCGTGGCGCCATTTGGCCAAGCGGTCATCTTTGGCACGGGCGGCGAGATCCGCGGCGACACGCTCAACGGTCAGCCGATCGACTACCCCGGCCGCGCGGAGGTCGAAGCCGCCGGCCGCGGCGACAACATCCTGCTGCCGCACGTCGTCGGCCCGCACCGCGAGCTGGATGAGTCGCACGTCTTCGAGGACATCATGCAACTCGTCGACTGGGTCCGCGACGACACGCCATCCATCTGCACGGCCGAGCACGCGCGGCATGTGATTGAGATCATCGACGCCGGCTATCGATCCGCCGAGACAGGGCGGGCGATCGACCTGACGACGACGTTCACGCCGTAGGCCGGGCGAACACGTGGAATGCGGGAGGCTGCTAGCCATGAAGATCTACATGACTGTCGATCTCGAGGGCATATCCGGGCTGGTGCAGTGGGATTCGGCCGACCGCCAGCGCGAGCGCGAGTTCATCACCGCCGATGTCAACGCGGCCGTTCAGGGCGTCATCGACGGCGGCGCGACCGAGGTCCTTGTCGGGGAGGCGCACGCCAACATGCGCAACATCGTCCCCGAACAGATCGACCCTCGCGCCCGCTTTCTGAGCGGCCAACCCAAGCCGCTCAACCACATGGGCGGGCTCGACGATTCCTTCGACCTCGCCATGCTGATTGGATATCACGCCAAGGCCGGCACGTGGCGGGGCATCATGGCCCACACGTACACGTTCAGCGTCTTCTCGCTGAAGCTCAACGGGATTGAGGTCGGTGAACTCGGTACGGACGCCGCGATCGCCGGGCACTTCGGAGTGCCGATCGGATTGATCACAGGCGATACGGCGGCGTGCGAGGAGGCCCGGGCGCTACTCGGCACGGTGGACACGGTCTCGGTGAAGGAGGGCATCAGCCGCTCCGCCGGCATCTGCCTTCCGCCCACCGAAGCCCGCATGCGGATCCGCGAGGCGGCTACCTCGGCCGTCCGGCGCGCGGACGACTTCGAACCGTTCGTGCTGGACACGCCCGTGCTCGTGGAGGTCACGTTCGTCGACCCGACCCACGCCGATGCTCTCGAGCATCTCCCCTTCATCACGCGCGCGTCGGGAGTAGACGTGTCTTTTGAGGCGGATGACATGGCGGGAGCCTTCGAGCTATTCAACGCGATCCACTTCCTCGCGGGCTCGGTGCGGTGATCTCGTGGGGGCATGTGAACCGCGTCACTCCCCGGATCAGGCCACCGCAGCCAGGCGTTGTTGATGAAAACCTTCCGTTTTGGTTAGACTTCGGCGCCCAGCTTGGTGTAGGATGCTGATACCCGGGGCCCACCACACTCACCATCACCCCACTACCCCAACGGGCAAGTCGTCCAGCACCAGGTATTGCCAGGCGCGTTTGATGTCGAGCGGCGCATGGCGGAATCAATAGCCCGGGTACAAGTGTCAGCGACGTTGCTGCGTTTCGTTCGCCGCATATGCTTCCGACGCCGGGAGATGCTGCGCATGCCTCGCTTCAGTGTCAGAACCAAACTTGCCATCATCGTCTTCGCGGTCATCAGTGCGGCCGCGGTAGGCGCGCTAGTGGAACGCCCGACTGACCGCCCGATCCCCACGATGTCGCTGGGTGACCCGGACTACTTGGTCTTCCTCGCGCCGCCCGATGCGCTCGCGGAGGAATTCGCGCCGCACGGTCCGGCCTCCAAGCGGCACGTTGGCTTCGGCATCACCCTCTACACGCTCTCCACGCCCATCGAACTGATGAAGTCCGAACTCGTCGCGGCCCTCGACAAGGCGGAGGCCACTCGTTACCCAGTCTTGATCCAGCTCGATGACTGGAACTACATGTTCCGCTCAACCGATCCTGAGATCCTCGAGTGGACTGCCTTCCCGGAAGACGGGTCTGAGTTCGGCCCCGTCGCCACCAGCCGCTGGATCTACACCGACGAGTGGACTGAGATCGCGCCTCCCCCGAATTATGAGAGCCCCGCGTTCCGCGCGGAGGTGGTGCGCCGGCTGGGGACGCTCGGGCCGATCATCGCCGAGCGACTCGCCGAGTGGCGCAAGCGTGGGGACACGCACCTGCTCGCTGGCGTGGTCTGCGGGTGGAAAAGCGGCATCTACACGCTCACAGAGGGGGCGCTGAGCCGCCCCGCCGGCAGTGTCGCGCCGGACGAGACGGACACAGTTCGGACAGGCTATGCCGCGTTGTCTGCTCGAGGGCACGACCCAGAGAGCATCGGCGAGGCCGCCCGAAAATACGACAGATCCGAGCAGGAGATAATCGACGAGATTCTCGCCGGCATCGTGCGCGACTACACGGCCTTGTTCACGCGCACGCTCGCGGAGACAGGGATCCCCAGAGAGCGCATCTACACGAACTTCACGCCGTGGCATAGCTTGCCCGCGGAGGATATTCCTCACCGACTCCACGGCGATGGACAGGTCCAGCCGCTCTGGGCCTCCACGAACTCATTCTCGCGCCCGGGCATGGTGTTGGCGAATGGATCGTACCACCTCGACACTCTCGCCAGCGATCTTGCCACGCTTGGACACGAGCAATGGGCCGCCACGGGCGTCGAACTGCCGGCGGATGCCACGTCATCGGGCGCAGCTCTAGCACATCTGACCGGCATCTACGACAAGGGCGCCAAGCTCGCGTGTCTCGGCGACGCGGTCTCGCCATCGGCGACGCTCGTCAGCCTCTCGGATCCTCGTACGGTCGACGCCGTCCAACAGTGGCTCGCTGAGTAGCCAGTCGCCCGCGGAGCCCGACATTGCCCCCCAGCCTCCCCAACGTTCTTTGGCTCATGACCGACGAACACCGCACGGATTCGCTCGGGTGCTACGACAGCCCGTGGGCCCGGACGCCTTGCCTCGATCGGCTGGCATCCGAGGGCGTTGTCTTCGAGTCGGCGGCAACGCCGTCGCCCGTCTGCGTCCCGGCGCGAGTCTCGTTGCTCTCGGGAATGCTCCCGCACCAGACCGGTGTCCTCTCGAACGCGTACTCAGACACTACGTGGCGTCCGCTCACGGACATCTTCCACGAGCATGGCTACCAGTCGGCCAGCTTCGGGAAGCAGCACTACTTGCGCAGCGATGCCTTCGAGACCAGCGGCAACCACGTCCTCAGCGAGGCCGTCCACTACTTTGGCTACGAGAAGGGCCGCAGCCACGAGGACTATAGCGGCGTGCGCTACCCGCGCGAGGACCGCCAGTGGGTCTTCGCGGGGCGCTTCCCCGAGGATCCCGCGCGCGCGGCCGAGGCGGAGGTCGTCGAGAGTTCGTGGGAGTGGCTCAACCAGCGCGACCCCTCGCGACCGTTTTTCCTGCGTGTCAGCTTCAACGGACCTCACACGCCCGTCGTCGCGCCCGGACCATTCGACGACATGCTCGACGCGGACGCCATCTCCGTCCCCGGCGCATCCGCTCCGATTCCCGATGACGCGCCTCGGTGGGTCCGGGAGTTCCTCCGCGATGCCCAAGGTTCTCACCGTCTGACCGAAGCCGAGTTGCGGCGCGCGCGGCAGTGCTACTACGGGCTGGTCAGCTTCCTGGATTCGCAATTCGGACGAATCGTCGACCGCATGGAAACGGCGGGCCTGCTTGAGGATACGATCGTCGCCTTCGTCTCCGACCACGGCGCGCACCTGGGCGACCACGGCATGATGCAGAAGCAGACGTTCTACGAGCCGGTGGTCACCGTGCCCTACTTCTACTGGGCACCAGGCCGCATCGCCGCCGGAGCCAGAGCGCGCCGGCCGGTGGAGACGCTCTCGCTCATGCCCACGCTTCTCGATCTGGCGGGGCTGCCCGTGCCGGATTACTGCCGCGACCTCAGCCTTGCGAGCGCGCTCGGTACCGGCGAGGAGCCGCCCGAGAGACCCGTCATTAGCGAGATCAGCCAAGGGACTTGGGGATACCGACCTGAGGACCGTCTCGTCATGGTCCGTCGCGGGGAGTGGAAGCTGGTTCTGTTCTACGATGGCCCCGCAACAGACCCGATGTCAGAGCGGGCCGACGCCTCGCTCTACAACCTCGACGCCGACCCACTTGAACTCACCAACCTGATCCGCGCGCCAGAGCACAGCGACCTCATCGCGTCGCTCATCGCTGACATCGCGGCGCGCGACTAGCGCTTCACCAGCCCGATCTTCTCAATCTCGATCCTCGCGCCCTGGTGCGAGCACGGATCCAGCCGGAACGTGGTGACTCGGCCCTTCCAGCGCGAGTTCTCCGCGACCGGCAGAACGTAGTCATGGAACTCGCCGTCGCCGATGAGACTCACTTTCACGCTGGCCGGCTCGTTGGTTGCCATCGTCGGGGTCGTCCAGAAAAGCTGCATCCCCTCATCATCGCTATCGAGCGCGTCGATCTTCATCCGCACCTTCAGCCCCACGTACTCCCGCGCCTCAACTCGGTACAAGCCCGTGCCGATCGCGGGGTCGCGGCTCGTCGTTACGAAGCTGATCTTGCCGTCTCCGCCCTCGAACTCACCGATGCCCATGAACGCCCCCCACCCTTCGCCGCTGTGGGTGAACTCCCAGACATACCGTGCCGCGATTTGCGGGAAATCGTATGGGCCCAGACCCACGTCTTGAGGCGTGATATTAGGCGGCCAGCCGCCCTCAGGCACGTTGCAGAACGTGTCGCGAATCGCGTCATACATCCCGAAGCCGAACTCCTTATTCGGCTCCGCGTAGGAGCCCTCGCCCCACTCATTCACCGGCGCGAGGACCATTCGCGTGACGCCCGTCTCGTCAGCGAAGGCCTTGGCGTCCTGGCAGATCCGCTCGAAGGCGCTGACCGTCCGCCCGTCGATGTGGATTCCCTTCTCGCCGTGCCAAGGCTCTGAGTGCCATCCGGTCGACAGATTCGGCAGGAAGGGGATCCCCGCCGCTTCGCTCGACTCATGCCACGCGCGCGTGAACGGGTCGCTGGCGTCGGCGACGAGGTCGAAGTCGAACCGCGCGGGATTCTTTGCCTCGCCGCCGTGGTCCATGTAGTGGTAGATCGACGTCATCGCGAAGCCCATGTCGCGGAGACCCTCGATGATGTTGACGTCGGTGCTCGCCTCCGGCCATTTCATGGCGACGAAGTACACGCCCTTATAGCCGGCCTCTTTCGCCATCTCCTGCGAGATATCGAGCAACCGTTTCGCGCCGCCCTTGCCGGCCATGTCGCGCTCCATGTTCTGGGAACTCCAGACCATGACGACCGGCATATCATCGATGCGGTAGTACTCCTCGGTGCCGAAGTAGTTGTCGATCCAGTACTGCGTGACGGCTCTCTGGTCCGCTTCCGAATGCGTGTTCGGCGCGTTGTGGTTGGCCCACATCATGCACCACTTGAGGGACTTCCGGTAGCGCGAATTCCAGTAGGCGTCGTGGACCCAGTGATCGTGGTTCCGACCGCCGCCAGACCAGTACCAATCGACCATGAAGAACTTGATGCCATGCTCGACGGCCCATTTGATCTGCCAGTCGGCGCATTCGGGATTCGCCTCATCATACCAACCCAGGACAGGCTTGCGCTCGGGCGCCACGGTGCGGATGGGCTCCCAGCGCGTCATCGACGACCAGCCGGGGAAGTAGAGCGCGCCGATCTCGTAATCGCTCTCGACGGGCTGCGGCTCGGGGACGTAATCGGCCTTCGGCAGGTCCAGCCCCGGCTCGACGATGATCTCACCGCGCGCGGGCTCGGGCGGAGCCCCGGCACCGGTGAGCGTGACCACAACCTCGCCTCTCACCGCTTGCGGGGCCACCAACCCAAACTGATGCGTCACCGGATCAAACGGCGCGACGGACGGGCAGTTGCGCCAGCCTTTCTTGCCGGCTACTTTCATGCCGCCCGGCAACTCCACCGATTCGATCCGCAGGTCGGTCGCGTCCGCGCCGCCCCGGTTCTTGAGCGCCAACACGAAGGGCAACGGATTGCCCGCGCGGTTCACCGCGTTCGCCGGCCCGACGTACGTCACTTCCACATCCGGCGGGCCCAGCGGACCTTCCGACATCGTCACAGATCGCACGGTCGCCTCGCCTGGCACGTCGAGCCCCAGCGTGAGGATGGTGCCCTGCCAGGCGGTCACGGCGGCGAGATCGATGTTGTAGGTATTGGTCTCGCCGTCATCCCACACCTCAAACGGCCGCCTCTGCAGCTTGGAGAATTCGTCTGAGACCCACACCAGGCTGGCCACCGAGGTGCCGCTTGCGGCCATCTCAACCGCCACCCACAGGCGGTCTTCCACCTCGACTCCGATTGGCCCGCTAACCAGCGTCCCGGTCTCGTCCGCGGTCCACGCATCGCCAGCCGCGAAATCCCAATACGGATCCGTCCGCGGGTCGTCGGCCCGCGCCAACTCTACCACGCGGATCCAATCGACCGCGAAGTCGTGCGACTCGTCCCCATCCGGCAACTTCGGCAGATCCAGCCGAAGGAGAATGATCTGGCCCTCCTGGTGCCAGTACGGCATGATCCGGTACTCGTGCCACTCGCCGTCGCCGATGACATCGAAGCCCGTCACCTTCTCGCCTGAGAACCCGCCATGCTCGCTCTCGGTGGTCCCTGTCCAGTAGATCTGGCCCTGACCCTCGCACGTGGTCTTCAGCCGCAACTCAATCGCCTGCCAGGCGGTGGCTTGGATCTCAAACCGCGGGCTGGGTAAGAAGGGATCCCAATCCGCAATCTTCCCCCGCAGCTCGCCATCCGCGGCCGCGAGATCGGTGATGTGATGCGGCACGATCCACCCGTCCTGTCCCTCGTCGAAGGTCCACTCAATGAGGGTTTGGGCCGGGGTCTGGGCGAGAGCGACGGCGGCGAGGAGCGCGAGAGTGATGGTCAGGACGACGCGCATCGGTGGGCCTCCGGTTCATGGCAGACTGCGTGGCGAGGTTCGAGTGGTGAGCGCTGACTACCTGCTAGGGGTGGCGGCTAGGCCCTCCACATGTGGGCCTCCTCGACCCAGCCATCGGGGTCGAAGTAGACCAGGATCTCCATGAATACCCACCACCCGCCCCACTGCGAGTTTCTGTATACCCACACCTCACCGGTCACGTCGCGATCCGGGTAGTAGATGCGCTCATTCTCAGGCATCGCGACCCAATCGACATGCGTGGTTACCCAGCTGGGTTCGCCGAGGTCGGCCTCCACGTCAGCGCGCGCCATGCCTACAGAGATCTTGGCCAGCACCCGATCCGCTACGCGAGTGTCATGGTAGAAGCACGCCGCCATGCCGGCGACGAACATAATCCCGACTGCGAGCGCCCCCAAGCACCCCTCGCGGCAGCCCTTGCGCAACTTGGCCTTCAGCTGGATGCCCGGATCAGGTTCTGTCGCCACGCGATCGCCTCCATGCCTCACCACTCAGGAAGACGAGCCCAAGGCCACCGAAGTTGCTCTGCCCACGCAGGAACTCCCGGCCGGGCGTCAAACTTACCTTCTGCCGCTGCGTTCTGAGTCCGTCGTCACGGGGGCCAGCCATGTTCATCGACATCCATGTTCACACGCGCATGTTCGAGACCCCTCGCCAGGACGGCGCGTTCGCGAGCCTCTTCGCCACGCCCGAGCAACTTAAAGAGAAGCTCCAACCGCTCGGCGTGCGCGCCGTGGTGGCCCTGCCGATTGTCAGCCCCGAGCACATGTGGGTGATTCAGTCGACCGAGCAGATCCTCTGGGCCGCCGAGCAGCACCCCGACTTCATCATCCCGTTCATGAATGTGGACCCGCGCCAGGACACGAACAGCCCTGCCGCCGACCTCGGCCGCCTGATGAGCCACTACAAGGAGCGCGGGTGCAAGGGGATCGGTGAGGTGACCGCGAGCCTGCCATGGGACGACCCGTTCATGCAGAATCTCTTCGCCCACGCCGAGGCGAATGAACTGCCAATGATCTTCCACGTCGCGCCGAAGCTCGGCGGCTTCTACGGCATCGTCGATGAGCTCGGTCTGCCGGGACTCGAGCGCGCGCTCGCAAAGTACCCGGGCCTCAAGTTCCTCGGGCACTCGCAGCCGTTCTGGACCGAGATGAGCGGCGACCTGACGGAGGGCCAGCGGAACACGTACCCCAAGGGCAAAGTCGCCGATGGCGGCGCGCTGCCGCGCCTGTTCCGAGAATATCCGAACCTGTGCGGCGACATGTCGGCAGGCAGCGGGTTCAACGCTATCAGCCGCGATCCCGAGTTCGGCTACGCGTTCATGGATGAGTTCCAAGATCGGCTGTTCTTTGGCACCGACGTCTGCGACCCTCGCAACGAGACGCCTCTGCCCGGCTACCTCGATGCCGCCGTCGAGAGCGGCCACATCTCCCGCGAATGCTACGAAAGAATCGGCTGGAAGAACGCCGAGGCGCTGTTAGGAGTCTGAGCCGCGCATGACGCCCACAACCGTCCTCCTGCTCATGATGCTGGTCTACCTCATCGGCGCCGTCGGCGGCTTGCTGATCGGCACGCATATCGGCGAGTGGATCGGCAAGAGAATCGGCAACCCCATCGGCGGCATCTTCGGCGGCGCGGCCATCGGCGGCACGGTCGGGATCATCGCCGTCTACCTCCTCTCCAAGGTGCTGCAACTCACCGGCTGAGCGCGTTCACTTACCGCAAGCAGGATTCATCGGCCGCTCCCGCCAACGATGCGCCACGACTTGCTCCTTCCGATCTCATCCCAAGACGGAGCGTGCAACCATGAGAATCGCGCTACTCGCCGTCATGCTGCTTTCACTTACCCACCTCGCCCTCGCGGCGGACGGAGGCAATGCCATGAGACCCACGGTAAACGTAGGCATCACTGATGGGGACCTATGTGGCAGCGATCACCGCGTACTGCAGGCAGCCGTAGATTACATCGCCGGTCTCGGTGGGGGAACAGTCTACCTCGGGCCAGGGACATGGACGCTGAGGGACTCCGTGAGAATGCGCTCGGGCGTGGCGGTCATCGGCTCAGGCCCAAAGACGATCCTCACCAAGGCCGCTGGCGGCCTGTCGCTCCTGGCCGAGGATGGCGACTACGGCGACGTTCGCGTCTTGCCAAGCGACCCATCCGGGTTTGAGGTGGGCGACGGCGTGACCGTCTACAGCGACAACCAACGCGGCTTCCACAGCACGGTCGGCACGGTGGTTGAGAAGGGCGAGGACGGCGGCCTGACGCTCGACGCGATCATGAACTCAGACTTCATGGTGGCGCAGAATGCCACCGTATCGAAGGCCTGCCCGCTCATCCGAGGCGTGGATGTCTCGGACGTCATCGTGCGAGACCTAATCCTCGATGGCAACAAGGAGAATTGCCCCCCGGAGGATGGCTGTCGCGGGGGGGCCTTCTGCACGCTACGCGCGTCCAACATGCTTATCACTGGCGTGACGTTCCGCAACATGAACGGCGACGGTCTGAGCTTCCAGAACTCGCCCGACGTCACGGTTGAGGACTGCATCTTCGAGGACAATGCGGGGGGCGGATGCCATCCCGGATCAGGCTCGCAGCGCCCCACCGTCCTCCGCAGCATCATGCGCCGCAACGGCGGCTGCGGAATGTTCGTCTGCTGGCGGGTTAAGCACGGGCGCTTTGAGGACAACGTGCTCGAGGACAACGGACAGATGGGCATCTCAAACGGGCACAAAGACACCGACAACCGCTTCGTCCGCAACCAGATCCGTCGGAACGCGCTGAGCGGGATGTACTTCCGCAACGAGGCCGAACACGCGGCGGGACATCGCTGCCTCGTGCAGGATTCGATCATCGAGGACAACGGCCACGGCGGCGAGCACTCCGGCGGGCCGGCGGCCCAGATCCGCGTCGATGGCGAGACGAATGACATCGTCCTGCGTGGCAATACGGTGTCGGGCGATCTCGGCGTGCTTATCGGAGAGAAGGTCGGGCCCGTGACGCTGGAAGACAACGAGATCACGGGAGAGATTGACGACAACCGCAGTGAGTAGGAGTTTGACGAATGGAACAAGCTGCCTTTGACTTCATGAAGCGCCTGATCGAAACGCCGAGCCCATCGGGCTACGAGGAGCGCGCGCAATCGGTGGCCGCCGAGCGGCTGAAGAAACTTGGCGCGAAGTTGACGGTCGATGTTCACGGCAACCTGATCGGCAAGGCCTCGGGGGCGGGCCCGCGGATTGTGCTCACGGGGCATGTGGACCAGATCGGTATGATCGTGCGGCATATCTCCGACGAGGGCTATCTCCACTTCGAGAACATCGGCGGGATCAACCCCCATGCATTCCTGGCGCACCGCGTGGATGTCCACGCGAAGGACGGCCCGATTCGTGGCGTCGTGGGCCGGACGCTCCCTATGTTCCAGGAGGGCGACGCCGTTCGGAAGAGCATGAAGCCGCACGAGCACTGGATCGACATTGGCGCCAAGGACGGCGACGATGCGCGTTCGAAGATCCGCATCGGGGATCCCGTCACGTGGGTCGCGCCAGTTGAGACGCTCGGCGAGGACCTCATCATGGGCGCCGGCATCGATGACAAGATCTCCGTGTTCATGTGCATCGAGGCGCTGGCCAGGTCAACAGGCAGCGCGGCGGAAGTCGTCGTCGTCTCGGCCGTGCAGGAGGAAGTGACGGGCGTCGGCGCGGCGGTTGCGGCGTATCGAACGAAGCCCGACCTCGCCGTTGCAGTCGATGTGTGGCCCATGGTCTCAGACGTGCCGGGACAGGGCGCGACGCGCTACGGCAAGCTGAAGTTGGGTGAGGGCCCCGTCATTTTCCGTGGAGCGAACTCGAGCCCCATTGTGGCGGAGCTATTGATCGAGGCGGCGGAGGCCGAGGAGATTCCGTATCAGCTCTGCGCCTGGCCCGGGCGGACGCCCACTGACGCCGCGAGCATCTTCGCCAGCCGCGAGGGCGTGCCGACCGGCCTGATCGGATTGCCTCAGCGGTATCTGCACACGCCGAGCGAGGTGGTCAACCTCACCGATGTCGAGAACTGCACCAAGCTGCTGGCCGCGCTGGTGGCGAGGCTTGAGCCGGGCATGGACTTCACCCGGACGAAGTCGATTCTAGGCGACTGAGGGGCACTCGCATGACACGGCCGCGCGTTCGCGACCTCGGTCTGAGGCCCGGCACGTTGCCGCCCGGACCACTCAACGCGATCACCGATGTGCCCGGCGTGATCGTCGGGCACGTCACGTTGATCGAGGGCGAGTCCATCCGCACCGGCGCGACGGCGATCCGGATAGCTGAGCGCAATCTGTTCACCCAACCGCTGGTCGGCACCGTGCATGTAATCAATGGGTTCGGCAAGTCGCTCGGGCTGATGCAGACAGCCGAACTCGGCCGCATCGAGACGCCGATCGTCATCACCAACACGCTCTCCGTCTGGGCCGCCGCGGAGGCGCTGGTCGACTGGACGCTGCGAGAGAACGACGCGCGGAGCATCAACCCCGTTGTCGGCGAGTGCAACGACTCGCGCCTCAGCGATGTCGTGGGGCGACACGTCACGCGCGAGCACGTGCTTGAGGCGCTGGAGTCGGCGCATGACGGCGAAGTCGCCGAGGGCAACGTCGGCGCGGGGACGGGGATGTGCGGCTTCGGCTACAAGGCAGGGGTCGGGACATCCAGCCGGATCGCGGCGACGAAGGGCGGCGACTACGCGGTGGGGGTGGTTGTGGTCTGCAACACGGGGGCGCCGGGCGAGCTGTGCCTCGCGGGCCTGCCCGTCGGCCAACGTCTCATCGCTTCAGCAAACGAAGCCGCTAACGAGGACGGTTCCATCATCATTGTCCTCGGCACGGATGCGCCGCTGACCTCGCGCCAACTCGAGCGCGTCGCTAAGCGCGCCACGCATGGCCTTGCCCGCGCCGGGGCGATCAGCAGTCACGGCAGCGGCGACGTCGTGGTCGCGTTCTCAACGACCGAGCCCTCAAGCACGTTCGTCGAGGGCCGAGACATCACGGCGCTCTTCCGCGCGACTGTTGAGGCCACGGACGAGGCGATCGGGAATTCGGTGCTGCGGTCCGAGACCCTCACCGGCAGGGATGGCACGACCGTGGGGGCGATCCCTCTGGATGCAGTGCGGCGTTGCTGCGAGGGGCTGATGTAGCGGGCTTGGGCTTGATGAATCAAGCCCCTACAATGGCCTCCGCCAGCATGTCACGGACCTGATCCAGCTTGCGCGGATCGACCTCATACGGCTCGTCATTCCCCGCCCGCACGTTCGGCCAGCGATCAACCAGTTCCATGGCGGCGGAGACGACGTCGTCGGCGCCGGCTTCGCTCGCCATGCGGATGTACTCGTAATCCTCGAGGCCTTCGCGGAACAGCTCCCAGCGCACTGAGTCGATCGGCCCGCGCTCATCGTCCGACCTCGGCGGGTAGAGCAGGATGCCGCTGAACTCTCCCTGGCCCACAGTCCATGGGTCGGCCATATCGCCCCGCCAGCAGACCGTTCCCCACCAGCTATACGTGCCGTCGACGCCGTATTCGTACAGCATCCATGGCCACAACCTCACGCGCATCCGTCTCTGGGATGGCCAGTTCACCGCGTTGTTGTAGACATGAATCTCGCACCCGGCCTCACGGGCGGCCTCGATGTTTGGCAGAACGCGATCCCAGGCATCCGTGTGGAGGACCCACTCCTTGATGACGCCAATCAGCTCGGGATGCGGGTCGCTCGCGGCGAGGGCAACGGTGATCTCGGGTTCGATGTCGAGGATCAGCTCTGAGAGGGTCTTGAGCCCGTTGACTGTCGCTTGATCCGTGAGTTGGGGCTCGTCGAAGAACTTGACGTTCGGGCGGAGGAGGACGCCCTCCTCGCGCAACCGACCGCACAGCTTCGCGAGGTAATCGCGGAAGGGGTGCTCGAACGCGGGGTCGAGTTCGGTCAGATCCGCATTGGCGAAGATCTGGCGCCCTCGCCAGGTCGCATCAGCGGGCATTCGGTGGGTCCCGCGGTGCCCGATCCACAGCGCATACAGGCCGTAGCGGTCCAGGCCGTGCTCATCGCGCATGTACTTCACGTTGGCGACGTACTCATCGGCATCCAGCTCCGCCGTGTCGCCATCGAGCCGCACGCCGATGCGGGCAGCGGGATTGCAGCGCGACCTGTGCTCGAAGTACGTGCGGTAGTAACGCCCGACGATGTCGTCGCGCTCACCCACCTCGCGGTCGAGGGCGATCTCCGAGCGGAAGTGGGAGTATACTCCCAGGCTCGGGCGGGGCGGCATCGTGAAGTCCCACACGGTCAGCTTGACCGGCACGCGGGCTACCTCTTCCCCACCAGCCCGTAACGTCAACTCAGTCCCGTACTCGCCCGCGCTAAGGTCTTCGGGCACCCTCACGGTGAACCAGAAGCCTTGCGTCGTCCCCGCCGCGATGTCGGCGGGCATGCGGTCGGTCAGCGCGTCAGGATTCAGCCCCTCGTGTTCGTACGGGCTGCGCGTTCGCGTGATGGGAATGCACTCGATCAGCCGACAGCGCATCTCGGCAGCGAACTCGCCCCTCTCCCAGTCAACCGCCGTCATGGCAGTCTTCGGCGTCACCGCGATCTGGAAGCACTCGTACTCGCCGCGGGCGGCGGCGATCTCGATGGCATCCAGTGTATCGCCGCCAGGTGGCTCGTCTTCCGGCAGCATCTTGCGGTTCTCGGAATCGGTCCAGACAGCGCACTCGTCCAGGGCCGCCAGCATCCGCGCCGTGCGAGGCGGCTCCCGGCTCTCAAGTTCGGTGATGACCACATCATCCAGCCACACTTGCGCGTCCGCCGCCTCGCCGCGGACCTTGATCAGCAGGTTCAGCTCCTCAATGCTCTCGCCGGGGCTGAAGGCGCCGCCGTCGATCTCAACCCACCCGCCCTCGCCCGCCCCGTCAACGTAGACACCATCGACGAATCTGCCGGTCGCGTCCGCCGGCGTGGTCGGCACGGGCTTGTAGACGATGACCTCGCCGATCTCGCCGTCGACGATCTCGCGAACGAAGATGACGACCTGGCTGGGTCCGTCCTCGGATCGGGAGTGGAACTTGAGGCTGTAGATCGCGTCAGCCGCCACGGGGAAGTTGCAGCTCCAGCCGCCGTTGATGCCCTTCATCCCCAGGCTGCGCCCGCCGGACCGAGCGACCGCCTCATCCCACCAGCCTTCCGCCCCTTCCCAGCTATAGAAGCTCCAGCCATCTGGCTCCCCGTCACCGTCTTCACAGCCCGCGTTCGGCGCGAGGCTGGTAGGGACGGCGGGGCGTTGCTGATCCTGGGCGCCCGCATCGCGGCACGCCGTCAACAGGATGAGTGCCAAGGCCGCGAGCCAGGGCAGTGCGCGGGTCATTTCAGCCTCCACCGGCCGAGGATTGAGGACCATCTATGCCTTCGGTGGGGAGCCCGCCCTTTCCTCCGGGCGGCGAGGGACGCCGAGGACTCCACGAGATTTTCCTACTACAGGCTGTAGGGAATAAGTGCTCTCCTTCGACACTGCTACGAAGTGGGGAGGGTGATATGCATCGACATGTCTGGCCATACGTGGCGGCGGCACTCGCGCTCGGGGCCGTCGCGGGATGGATCGCTCGGAGCAGCATGTCTCAGAATGGTGATGCCTCGGCGGACCCGACTCCGGGTGTTGCGATGGTTGAGGAGCTTGAGCCAGAAGGGCCGCCGCCAGCCCTGGTATCACTGCTGGAAGAGGACCCGGAACTGCTGACTCGGCCCCTTGAGGCAGACATCGTCAAGGGGGGCACCCAGCGGGCCGAGGGCAAGTCCGTCCGCGTCGACCGCGTGACCTTCACCAGCCACGTCCACCGTGGCGAGCCGGTGCGGATCTTCGGGTATTATGCCAGGCCCCAGAACGCCGACGAGGGGAAGGCGCCGGGCCTGGTGATGCTCCATGGCGGAGGCGGTCGGGGCACCAGCGCGCGAGCCGCCAGGGGCGCGGCAAACGGATTCGCCTCGATCTCCATCGACCTTCCCGGACGCGGGGAAGGGCGGGAGCAGTGCCGCTCGACAGGGCCAGACATGACCGTCGAGAACCTCTTTGCCACCGGTCCCGAGCTTTCAGACTGCTACCTGCACCATGCGGCGCTCGCGGCGCTGCGGTCGGCTGAGTTCTTGAGACAACAGCCCGGGGTCGACGGCGACCGGGTCGCTCTCTATGGCGTCTCCTGGGGCGGCGCGACGAGCCTCATCGCCGGAGGGCTGGATGAGAGGCTGGCCGGAGTGGTTGACCTCTTCGGCAGCGGCCATATCCCCGGTGGCAGCATTTGGGACGGCTATCTTCAGTCGCTCGATGTCGACCAAGTGGCAACGTGGGAGGCGAACTTCGACCCGGCCAGGTACGCGCGCCGAATCGCGGCGCCACTACTGATGGTTACGGGCACGAACGACGGGTGTTACTCGCTGCCACGCTTCCTGCGGACGCGCGAGACAGCCGGCGGGGACGCGCACATGCTCCTGCGGCCGGACCTCAACCACAGGATCGATATCGCAGCCGACCGGATGATCTGGGCGTGGCTGCGGGCCGTGGTCCGGGACGGCATTCCGGTGGGTGACTTGCCAAGGTTCACGGGCGTGCGCGTGACGCTGAGCGCGAGCCGCAAGTCGGCCACGGTCTCGCTGGCGGTCGGAGGGAAGTTCGAGGCGACGAATGGGACGCTGGCGTATTGCGCGGGGGGGGCCGGCTGGGCCAAGAAGGACTGGAGCGAGGTGGAGCTGCGGCGGACGCGGTCGGGGCGGCTGGAGGCGGAGATCCCGCTCGCGGATACGCGCGCGTATGTCTTCGGGACCGCGCGCTGCGCCAACGGGATGCGGATCAGCACGCCCGTACACACCTTCGTCGGCGCCACGGTTAACGGCCAGAGGCGACTTTACCACGTCCCATACGTGCCGCCCTGGAGCATTGAACTACCGCTGCGAGAACTCGCCGTGGACCTGGGCCTCGACGGAGACGAGGTCGGCGCGCGAGGGCTGGCCATCGTGGACAAGGCAGATGTGGCGTGGTCGCTTCAGCCACGGGCGCGGGTGATAGAGGGGAAACTCTACGTGGCGCACGCCGAGGTGGCGGAGCTTACGGGGGCCGAGTCAGCGTGGCTGTGGGATGGGCCCGCTTACCGCATGAACGAGGGCCACTGAGGCGCGCGTCCGGTGGGGATAAGCCGCCGGCATCCGGGAACTGAGACGTAGATCACGCATTCCATGACGGAGTCCGCGTCTCCCGCGCTAAACCCTCGGCTACTACTCAGCGTCATACATGATGATACACAAATAAGATGCACCCAGGAGGGGCATGTAATGAAACGATCGATGATAGCACTGCCAATGGTACTGCTGATGGCCGCGGCGTCGCTGCCCGCGGCGGCGCAGTATGGTCAGCTCGGTGGAGGCCGCGGGGGCGGCGGTTTGGGAGGCGGACCCGCCGACGGATTGCACATGGCGGGCCTCGACCGCGAGCCACAAATCGAAAAACTGACGGTATTTGACCTGATCGTGGACGAGAGCCGGGCCGACCATGTCGCCCTGGCGAAGGCGCTGCCGGATGCGATTGCCAACCACTTACTCGCCGAGAAAATCGTGAAAGAGGCGACCCATGTAGTCAAGACGCTGGAGGTTGGGGACTACGGTCTCCCCGCGTTCGACACCCCCGATGACGCGAAGAAGCTCGCCGCGGACACGAAGACGGACGGGCTGATCTGCGGCGATATCTCGCTGGTGGGTGATGCGACACGGGTGCGTATTGTTGTCAGCGAGACTGAGAACCTGCTCTTCTATCCGCCGGTGTCCATCTACTTCACGGATGCCTCGCAGGTGGAAGTGGTGACGGATATCGTCTGCCGCGCGCTGCAGTCGTTCTTCAAGGCTGAGGACCTGCAGAAGGAGCTGGAGGACACGTGGCAGGAACCCGAGGCCGGGGAGCTTCGCTTCGAGGCGCGTCCGAATCTCACGGCGATTCCCGCCGGCGAGCCGCAGTCGATCTACCTGCGGCTTGAGTTCGCGGCGGGCAAGTTCGAGACCGAGGAGCGCAGCCCGCTCAACGTGGCCATCGTGCTCGACCGAAGCGGTTCGATGAGCGGCGAGAAGCTCGAGCAGGCCAAGCTAGCCGCTATCCGCATTGTCGAAGGACTCGAGCCCACCGACCGTCTCAGCTTCGTTGTCTACGATGACACGATCAACACGCCAATCCCCAACACCTTCTGCAAGAAGCCGAAAGACATCATCAAGACGATCGAGCAGATCGCCGACGGTGGCAGCACGAACCTCGGCGGCGGCCTGCAGGAGGGCTACAAGCAGGGGCGCAAGGCGCTCGACGCCGACTACGTCAACCGCGTCATTCTGCTCTCTGACGGTCTCGCCAACGAGGGCGAGACGCGCGCCGAGGTGCTCGCCAAGTGGGCGAAGCAGGAGTACGCGCGCGATCTGTCGACCTCAACCATCGGGATCGGCACTGATTACGATGCCAAGCTCATGGAGCAGATCGCGGTCGCCGGCAACGGCGGCTACTACTACGTGCAGACGCCTGAAAGCATCAACGACATCATCGCCCGCGAGTTCTCCTCGCTCTTCACCACGGTTGCGGAGGGCACGAAGCTATCGCTGCGCCTCGCCGAGGGCGTGAAGCTCGAGTCGATCTATGGCTACGAGGTCGAGGAGAAAGACGGCGCGCACATTGTCGACATCCCGACGCTGCGCAGCGTCGACCGCAAGTTCGTCATCGCCAAGCTCACGCTGCCCGCCTTCGAGGCCGGCAAGCACAAGATTGCCGACGCGGCCGTCAACTACGAGGACGCCATCAGCGGCGGCACGGCCAAGATGGATACCTCGGTCACGCTGAACGTCGGCGGCGCGGCAGGCACTGAGGTGGTCGACTGGCGCGTGCAGATCGACGCCGAGGAGTTCGAGACCACGGCGGTCATGGACGAGATTGTCGAGCGGCTTCAGAAGGAAGATCGCGACGGCGCGGTGGCGCTGATCCACGGGCGAATTCTCGAACTCGCCCGGATGAGCCAACAGACCCGCGATCTCCGCAGCCAGGTGCAATGCAACATCCTCGATGGCTTGATCACGCTGATCGAGAACGGCACTGACCCCGAAAGCCTGCGCTACGCGACGAACAACGCGCAAGCTATCGCCTACGGTGGCATCGCCGGCAACGCGAACTACCAAGGCCTTGGCCAGATGCGCGGCGAGGACGCCATGGCCAGGCCCGCGATGAAGGCTGGCTTCGGCGGCAAGCGCCAGCAGTAGCAGGACAACGGACGCGGGCAGGAATGCCCGCGCCACGAACGACGAATGTCAAGACGGCGCCAGGCGATCTGCCTGGCGCCGCTTCTGTTCCACCGGTTGAGCGCGTGAGACGGATGGGCAGGCCCCGGCCCACCGCACCACGAAACTAGCTTCCCCACGGACCGAACCTGGCAGGAGGTGTAGATGCATGTCCATGACGAGGCTAGTACTGGCTGTCTCAGTCGGCATTGCCACCCCCGTCGCCCTGGCGGGCTGCGGGTCAGGAGGCGCCGGGAGCGCTGCCGATCTGCCGCTTCTGGGTAAGATCCAGGAGTACGTCGGTGATGGTCACGGTGGGACGAAGGCCTGGCCGGGCTTGATCCCGGTGGCAGGGATCGATTCGGCCGGCACGATGCCGTTCAGGCTGCGGTACGGAAATCCACCGAAGACGCAACTGGTGGTCCGGAAGCGAATCAGCTGGTACGATCTGCCTCAGACGAAGGTCGGCGCGCATCTGGGAATGCCTGTCATCACAGTGCAGCCGACGGCCAACGAGGACGCGGATCTGTACGTTCTCGAGGGGAGCGGCGCCGATTTCGGCGATGGGGCCGGTCTCATTGGGTCCAGCACGCGCCTGCCGTCGGCATCCGGGGGCATCGCCGGCGGCTATGCACCTGACTGGGTGGCGTGGGAGGCGGGGCGAACGCGGGGCGCGCCAACTGCCCAGGTCGCCGTGTACGGCGACGTGGACGACCCAGCCGTGCGGAAGCACTACCTGATCGAGACTGACTGGGCCTGGGAGCTACAGGTCGACGGGACTCCCCTGCGCCCAGGAGGCCAGGTGCAGTTCGGCAGCGACTGGAACTTCTTCGAAGCGCACAGCGGCAACCCGTACACGGTGCACATGACCGCACATGCCGGTGATCCTGACCTGTACGTCTACGGCGATGAGTCGACCGAGTATGTGGGCGGCGACGCCACGGTCGGCGGCGGGAGCGTAGCATTCGCCGCCACGATGACCGGCCGGCATTTCGTGCGCGCATACGGTTTCGGCCCATCGAACAACGACGCCGAGGTGTGGGTCACCTCGCCCTGACGCGCACTCCCGACCGGCCTGAGCGACGTCTTCGCCCCCCGCCGAACCTTCGGGGGGGGCTAGCGTGTCGGATACCACGTAACCCCCTATGGCCACATCGGATTCTGACCTGATGACCGGCGTCCAACGCGGCGAGGCGGCGGCCTTCGACGAGCTGGTACGAAGGCACGACCACACGCTTCGCCTGCACCTGCTCCGGTACGTCGGGCCGGACGACGTGGGCGACCTCCGTCAGGAGGTTCTCCTGCGCATCTGGCACAAGGCGGGCCAGTGGACCGGCCGTGGCTCTCCGTTGGCGTGGTTGCTTCGCATCGCCACGAACCTCGCGCTCAATCACCTCCGCGCGCGCCGCCCGACGGTGCCGCTTGAGGGTGGAGCGGATGACGAGGGCGATTCTCGCGACGCGACCTCGCTGCTGGAGACAGCCCGGGGCCCGGGCCACGACGAGCTGGAGCACCGCGAGCAAGCCGCGCGGGTGATGGAACTCATCAATGAGATGCCATCAGCCAAGCGCGACGTGCTCACGATGTCTCGCCTTGAGAACATGACGCTGCAGACGATCGCCGAGAAGCTCGACGTGCCATTGGGGACCGTGAAATCCCGCCTACACGCCGCGACGCAGTGGCTGTCGGCGCGCTGGGAGGAAGACGAATGACCGACCATCCCAATGTTGCCAGCTTCAGATCCTTCGTCAACGAGTGGCTACCCACTCGACTGCGGGCGCTCGCGGATGTCATCGAGTATTCAGTCGACGATTCGGCGGTCGACAGCATCTCGATCCACATGAAGCTCGCCGACCGCAACGGTGGCGTGTCCGTTACGTACTCCGACATCCCGGCGCCTCGCGCCGATGGCACGTTCCTCATCGGCACGACCGAGCGCGCCGTGACCGCCGCGGCGGACAGAGCCGACCTGGCGAACGCCGAGATAAGGTGCGTCGGCGAGCAGATTCGGGACGAGATCGAGCCCCGTCTGGTTGCGCCGCCGGACCTGCCGGAGTACACGGCCGAACTGCTCCAGGCCTGGCTACCGATTGATCGCTGGGTCAGCGATTTCCTGATCCACTCGCCCACCAGCCAACCCATCGACAGCTGCAACTGGCTCTCCCGCCAGACCCACCTCCGACGGCTGCGGATGCCCGATGACGACGCCGGATTCCATCGCTCTCAGATCGGACGCGCCTGCCCGATCGAGACTCCCGAGGGCCCGAATTGCGGGAAGATCCTGTTCCTCGCCGCCGGCGCGGAGATCCGCGACGGCAAGATCGTGGTCATCGACGACTCGCCTCAGGCTGCTCTCGGATTGAGTGCCAGCATGGTGCCGCTGCTCGAGCACAACGACGTTCCCCGCCAGCTCATGGGCTGCAACATGATGCGCCAGTGGCTCACTCTGGGTGACCGCGAGCCCGCGCCCGTGGTGACGGTGGCCGAGCGAGAGGGCTCCAGCATGATGCGCGAGTGGCTCGATCTGGGCGAGCGCGAGGCCGCTCTCGTGCAAACGGGCAACGAGCCGGAGAGCGGCGAGGCGTGGTACGGCCGGAACCTGCTGACGGGCTACATCTTCTGGAAGAACATAAACTACGAAGACGGCATCGTGGTCAGCGAATCGGCCGCGGCGAAGCTCGCATCGCCCGATCCACTCGACATCGGCGACAAGCTCTCGAATCGGCACGGCACGAAAGGTACTATCGGGGCCATCTTACCGGATGACGAGATGCCCCGGATGCCCGATGGCACGCCGGTCGATCTGATCTTCGACATGTCGGGCTTGCACACGCGCAACAACTTCGGGCAGATCCGCGAGGCGGTGCTCGGGAACATCGCCCACGCCAGGCGGCAGCCGATCATCTGCCCGCCGTTTGGCTCGCCGAGCGCTGATGAGATCCGCGAGATGTTGCGCGAAGTCGGTCTGCCGGAATCGGGGCAGCAGCAGCTCGCCGATGGCGACCGGCCCCTCGACATGCCATCCACCGTCGGCTATGTCTACTGGGGCAAGACGTTCCACCGCGCGGCCGACAAGCTTGGGGCCTGGGCGGCCGATCCCGTCCTCGTTTCTCGGCGTCAGCGCCAAGGCGAGATGGAGAACTGGGCGCTGAGGAGTTGCGGGGCGTTCGAGAATATCCTTGAGAACATCAACACGCGCTCGATGGACCGCGCGGGCATCGGCCGGCTCGTCGACGAGGTGGTTGGGGGGCCCGTCCGGCAGAGCCCCGCGCCGTCGGCGCTCTTCCAGAAGCTCCAGCAGCGCATCCGCACGGCGGGGATTCTAGCATCATTCGACGGCCACGAGGTCTCTTTCAGCCTTGCGAAGCCCAGCCCTGAAGACGCGCCGCTCAGCCTGCCCGTGCCCCACCCATGGTGCGCGGAAATCGAACTGACCCACGTTGGCCCTCCGGGAGGCAAGGCCGCGCCGTACGATCGGTTCATCGAGGCCAACGCGCGCGCCGCACGATCCATCAATGGCTCCGCTCCCGACGCGATCCGCGATTCCGCCCGCGCCGAACTCTCTGACGAGTTGCGCAGGTTGCTCAATGCCCTCGACGTCCGCGATGACATGCGCCTGGGGAATCGCGTCATGTTCAGCACGCGGAGCGTCCTCGCGACGGGCTACGATCTCGAACTCGGGGAGGTGGGGCTTCCTGAGCCCATGGCATGGTCGATATTCTCGCCCCTCGTCGCGCGGGAGATCGGCAACGAGATGGCCCGCGAGCGAAGTCCCGAGGCTATGCGGGCCTTACGCCAAGTGATGGCAGACAACGTCGTGCTCGTGAACCGCGCTCCGACTCTCACGCCGACCAACATCACCGCATTCACGCCTGTCCTGCGCGATGGACCGGCGATTCGACTTCACCCTCTCTGCTGCCGGCTGTTCAACGCTGACTACGATGGTGACCAGGTCGCCGTGCTGTTGCCCATCACGCGAGAAGCGCAGGCGGAGGCCCGGGAGAAGCTCACGCTTGAGGGGCACATCAGACTCGATCCCGGCGCCATGATCAGCCACATGACGCCGTGCATGACGCACCTCTACGGCCTTGCCTGGGCTGCCCGATCCGGCGAATGTCGCGCCGACCTCGTCGCGGCATGGCCTGAGAGCCTCCCCGGGCCGCCGCAAGACCTTACGCGCGCGTGGCTGATGAACGCGCTCTCAAGCCTCACTGAAGATCCGATCGCGTTTCTGGATGCCCTCCAGCAACTCATGCACCTTGGCGTCCGGTTCGCCACCCAGTCCGGCGCGTCGCTCCATCCGTTTGTCGGCGAGGGACTGAGCCTGCCCGCTCAGCCCCAACACGAATGGCCCGGCGCGTGGCATGCCTATTGCGATTCGGTGGATGCGGCCATCTCGGCGCAGACGGATCTCGACAGCCCTGACCTGGGGCCTCAGATGACGCTCATTGCGAGTGGCGCCCGCGGCAACATGCACCAACTCCGCCAGCTCGTCGGACCGCGCGGGCCGTTGGGTGGCTCCCCGTGGTCCGGCCCGATCATCCGGAAGGGCTTCAGGGACGGCGTCCCGCCAGCGGAGTACTTCGAGAGCATCCGCACGTCGCGTGGGGCGCTCCAATCGCTCAATACGAGCATGGCTGTTTGGGGTCGCGATCTGAAGGGGAACATGCTGCCGACGAGCGATACGGTCCTGGCACTCGCCATCCGGGCGCGGCGTCCGGGCGAGGTGTTGGCCAAGGCGGCGGTCGATGGCGAGAGCGACCCGCTGACCGACCCGTACGTGCGGCTGTGGATGGGGTTGAAGCCGGAGGACGGCTAGCCGCCGACAACGTCGCGGGCCGGATGGGGGCCCCGAACGTCCCCCATTCGGCCCCTCCGACGGCGAACAGCCGCGGGCACGAATGCCCGCGCCACGGTGGACTAGGGCGCGCGATCGAGCGCAGCCTGGTAGAAGGCCATCGCCTGTTCGTAGGCCTCGACGGCCCCGGCCTTGCGGGCGTCGGTGGTGTATCGCGCTTCCTCTTTGCACCACGCCAGACTTGTCGTCATGCGCGCGATCATGTACTCGGCGCTCGCGCGAACGGCGGGCGGCTCGCCGTCGATGAGCATCCACACCGGGCTCGAGTGCGCGGCGGTCACCGCGTTCTCCCAGTTGTTGGGATCGTAGCGCCTGTGCCCAACGCGAAGCGCCAGCCAGCAGCTCGCCTCCACCACCAAGTCCATCGCGACCTCAACGCGCTTCTCGTCCGCCTTGACGGGCTGATCGCTGATGACTTCACCGTTCTTCACGATCTGGAAATACAGGATCGGCTTCTCCGTGTAGCATTCGGCCTTGAGATGGATGGTGTGCGGACCCGCGCCCGTCAACTCAACCGTAGAGCCCGGCGACTGTTCATCAACGGTAAACTCGATCAGCGGCCCGTTCGTGACGAACGTGCGCCCACGCCGGAGGGCGTCGATGAAGCCATCGTGGGTGGGCTCATCCACCTTCGCATACGTCCGCACTCCCCCACCCACCACGCGGCTGGCGCTCATTTTGTCCGTGCCGCCGCACAGCGGAAGCCGCGCGCCGCAGTTCAGCATGTGGTACCACATCTGGCCCGCGCCGGTCAGCTCGTGCCCCGGCGCCTCGATGTCCTGACGCGTCTTCGGCCCGCGCTCCACCATGTCCGGCACCGCAAACTCCACGCCGTCGAGCTTGCCAAGCGCCGCGCTCACGGGTGACGCGTAGCCCGGCCAATACTGGTAATGCGCGTGGAATACGAGCCCTGTCTGCTCGTGCAACCTCTCCCACACTTCCCAGTTGAATGGCTCGTGGGGGCGCGGTTCCTGCTCCGGGAGTTCCTGCCCGGTGTAGCCCTGGATGGGGCGGATCGGTTCTTTCATGTTGAGCGTGGTGAGATGCCCTTGTTGAGCGTCACGCTGTTCCTGGCTCACGTAGGCGATCGCCGTGTCCGTCGACTCCTCGCTGATCTCGCCCGTCAGCATCCCTTGCCGCAGCAGCGGGTGACCGGGTCCGATGAACATCAGGTTCACGTAGTCCAGCGCCTCGACATCCATCTGCCGAACCGCGCCAATCGGCGTCAGATTGTGCACGTGCGTGTCGCCCGACATCCACCCGCGCTCGCGCATGTTGATCCCGCGTTTGAGCGTGAATGTTCGCTCCACTTCGCCCTCTGCGTCCGCCAGGTCGATCTGCAGGCGCGGACGCTCGTACTCCAGCCCGCGGACGATCTCGATGCTCAGATCGTCCGCGGCCGGCAGACTCGCCTCAAAGCGCCCGTCCTCGAGCAACGCCCAGCCCTTCCCCCGGTTATTGAGGTCAGGCTCGTGGCTGATGTTCGAGTTGTAGATGCGCTCTTTCGGCAACTCTACGTGGCCCGCCGGGGCGTAGTACTTACCCTCCGCGTCCTCGATGTGGATCCTACATGGCAGCGATTCGCCTGTGTCCGCGTCCACCACTTCGGCCTTCAGCAGCACGGTCTCCCGCGCCGCCGGCTCCGCCACCGAATCGTCTGACACGCCATGCCGCCACGCCAGCAGCGCCACGACCACCACCGCCCCAGCGACTGTGATCAGCGACGCTCCGAGTTGTCGACCCGACTGTTGCGCTTGCATGAGCACCTGCCCGAGTTGGATTGGCGATACACTTCGCACTCCGCCACCAGCCACCTCCACCGGCAGGTGTGGCAACGCGTCCGCGCGAAACGAGTGCCATCAGGCGTCAGCGGCGCCAAGGAGACCTCCATGATCCGAAGATGCGCGATCACGTGCATTGCTTTCATCGCCCTCGCAGCCCCGAGCTTTGCCGAGGACTTCTCCGTCCTCGTCAAGGTCGGTCTCAAGGACACGGAGCCGACCGACTGGTCCGGCAAGGTCACCCTCGACGGCGGCACCATCGCCGACGTGACGGGCTGGCGGCTCACGGGGAAGGACGAGGTGGGGGCCGACGGCACGTGGTCGTTGACCACTGACGCCGTCCCGCAGACGAAGAAACCCCAAACCACGCCCGGCGGCATCATCGTCAGCGGCGATGCTCAGGCCGGCGCGCTGCTCCACCTCACTGTTGGCGATGTGACCTGGGACGTCGCGCTGTCCGGCCTCGCGTTCGGCGCGCCGTCGGTGCATGATAGCAGGAAGTTCTCCGCCCAACTCGCCCCGCGTTACCACGTGCTATCCGGCGAGACGGGCGAGGACGATTACCCCGCCGCCTGCGCGCTGCCCGATGGCGGGATCTTCGCCGTGTGGCAGTCGTTCGACGGGACGGAAGACAAGCTTCTCTGGGCGACCATGGAGGATGGCGCCTGGTCCAAGGCCCAACCCATCCCTCGCCTCACGGGCGACCTCTACCAGCCAAAGTGCGCCGCGGATTCATCGGGCGCTGTTCTCGTTACCTGCCCGCGCTTCGTGAACGATACATACACGCTCCAGGCCGTCCGCCTGACCGGCGGCAAGTGGTCCAAGCCGACCGGCATCTCCACCGGCGCGGGCCACTCCTTCAACCAGGCCATGTCCGCGGACACTGCGGGCAACGTGTACTGCGCCTGGCAGCAGTACCAGGGCGCGTCATCCGACATCCTGCTGGCCGTCTGCAACGACGGCAAGTGGGACAAGCCGCAAGTTGTCGCCGATTCGCCCGGCAATGAGTGGAGTCCTTGCCTCGCCTCAGGCGCCGCAGGAACATGGGTCGCCTGGGACACGTACATGAACGGGAGCTACGATATCTACGCCGCTCCCATCGTCGACGGCGAGCCCGAAGACGCCGTGGCCATCGCCGCCTCGCCGCGCTTCGAGGCGAAGGCGTCCGTCGCGTGTGACGACGCGGGTCGCGTGTGGATCGCCTGGCAGGACGCTGGTGAAAACTGGGGCAAGGACACGGGCTACACCGTTCCCAAGGATCAACCGAACCAGGCGCTGTACCGCGAGCGCAATGTCAAGGTCGCTTGCATCGAGGCTGGCCAGCTCAAGGCCGCGCCCGCCTTCGACATTGTCACTCCCGACGGCCAGAGCGGGATGAAGGAGGAGCCTCGTCTCGCGGCCGATGCGAGCGGGCGCGTCTGGCTGACGTTCCGGCACCCGACTGGCTTCCGGAAGCTTAGCGGGAGGAAGGTCCGCAACCGCCGCGCGTGGGAGGACTACCTCACCTACCTTGACGGCGAGAAGTGGGCCACTCCCCTGTACTTCCCCGACCGCATCACTCGCATCGATACGTTCCCGGCGATCGTCCCGACCGCCGGTGGCGTGACGATGGTATGCCACACGGACGGCCGGACGATCGCGGACGCGCGGCAGATGACGCGCAACTCCGTCTACGCCACGACGCTGGCTGACGACGCGCCGGCGAAAGACCCCGTGTTCGCGGACCTCGGCTTCCCGGAGCCGGCAATTGTGCGTGAGGACGAAGCCGCCGACCTCGCGCGCGTCCGCAACTACACGGCGGACATCGCAGGCACCACCCTCAAGCTCGTCCGCGGCGACACTCATCGCCATACGGAGATCTCGTGGGACGGCAACGGAGACGGCTCGATCCTCGACACGTATCGATACTTCATCGACGCGGTCGCGCTGGAGTTCTTCCTCGCGTCGGACCACAACCAACGCACGGGGATCGACATCGAGTACATCCGTCGGCGGAGTTTCAAGCTCGCCGAACTCCACACCAACCCACCCGTCTTCCACGCGTACTTCGGATACGAGCGGTCGCTCGGATACCCCAACGGGCACCGCAACGTGCTGCGGTCGACACGCGACTACCCATCGTATCGGATGACCGGCAACGCGAACGACCTGCCGGGGCTCTATGAGTACTGCCGCAAGTACGGCGCGCTGACCATCGCGCACACGACGGGCTCAAACCACGGCACGAACTGGTACGCGTACGACCGAGAACTCGAACCCGTCGTCGAGATCTTCCAGGGCTGCCGCACGAACTACGAATACGAGGGCGCCCCAAAATCCGCGACCCCCGGCGACCGGCAGGCCTTCAACACCGGTTACCAACCGGAGGGCTTCATCTGGCGCGCGTGGCAGCGCGACCAACGGCTCGGGATCATCTCAAGCTCGGACCACGGCTCGACCCACTACTCGTACGCCTGCGTGTTCACCGAGGACGTATCGCGCCGGGGAATCCTGGAGGCGATGCGCGCTCGGCACACCTTCGGCGCGAACGACAACATCATCATCGACGTGCGCGTCGGCGAGCATCTCATGGGTGAAGAATGGACCCAGGCCGACCCGCCCGAGTTGGACGTCAATGTGCTCGGCACGGGCAAGATCGACCGCATCGATCTCATCAAGGACTACCAGTTCGCGTACACCAGCCGTCCGGATGGAGCCGACGCGAACTTCACCTGGATGGACAACGACTTCGAGGACGGAACGCATCTGTACTACGTCCGCGTCGAGCAGGCCGACACCAGCCTCGCATGGGCAAGCCCTGTCTGGATCACCAAGGGGTAAGGACGAACGGAGCCAACCATGAGACCGATGATCGCCCTGGTAATCGTTAGCGTGCTTGCGCCGGCCGCCTCTGCAACCGTCATCTTCGAGGACTCGTTTGAGACCCTCGACGAGCGCTGGGTGGAGAACATCCACGGAGGCGAGGGCACGATTGAGATCGTCGAAGGAGGCGTCGACGGCAAGTGCCTCAAGGTCACGAGCCAGGGCGCGACCGTCTATCTCACCACCGACTTCGACCCACAGCTCCACGCAGGCACCACGGTCGAGGTAACGGGCATGGTGAAGCTAGACAACGTGATCGTGGGACCGCGGGACTACTCCACTGCCAAGTTCCACATCGGCGAGACGCCTCCCAAGCCGCGCCCTGCGATCAACCACGCCGAGCGGTGGCTTGGCACGTCGGATTGGGCGCAGAAGAAACTGACGGCGACACTCGATGAGGACAGCGCGCGCATCTGGCTGGACCTGGGCATTCAGGGCGGCACGGGCACTGTCTACTTCGACAACCTCGTCGTGAAGGACACCTTCGGGAAGGGCCGGCCCGTGAGCCTGAAATCCGCCGCGAACACGGGCCGCAGCGATGGCATCGCGGGCGACGGCAAGGGCAGCTTCCTGGACCTCGGAGTGAACGATCTATACCACCTGCCCCAGGGGAACCTGGAGACTGACTCCGTCACGTTCTACGTCCCCAAGCATGGCGACAACGGCGGGCAGACATGTGTCATCCTCAAGGGCGAGCAGCGGCCCGACTTCCCGGAGAAGACGGAGCCAATTCCTGTCGGCAAGAGGGTCGGTAGCCTCGGCCTCCTCCACGCCTCCGCCTTCGCGACCGACGGCGACGCGTGCCTCACTTACACGATTACGTATGGCGATGGCGAGAGCGAGACGCTCGACATCGTCGCCGGCACGAACATCTCGAACTTCGACCAGCCACGTGACCTCGAGGCGTCTCTCCTCGTCTGGCACGGAACGAACGGAGCAGGCGCAGCGGTTGGTGCCGGCATGGTCGAGTGGAAGAACCCGCGTCCCGACGTGGCAATCGAATCCATCACCATCACATCCGCGGGCAATGGGGTGCCGATCGTCTTGGCGATCACCCATGTACCCGCCCGCTAGCACCATCACAAGGAGACCCAAAATGGCTCGTGAAGTCCCGCTCAAGATTGGCATCGTCGGCCTCGGTGGCATCGGCAACAACCACGCCGACTGCTACACGAACAACGAGAGCGCCGGGGTCGTGGCTGTCTGTGACATCCAGCAGGACCGCGCCGACGCGGCGGCCGAGCGTCTGAATTGCCCGGCGTTCTACAGCATCGCCGACATGCTGGCCTCGGACGTGACGCTTGACGCCTGCAGCATGTGCACGGCCGGGACCGAGAATGGCGGCGACCACTACCAGGCGACGATGGAGCTGCTGGCGGCTGGACTGCCGGTACTCGGCGAGAAACCCATCAGCAACAACCTGGACCACGCCCGGGAGATGGTCGCGCTGGCGAGGGAGAAGAACGTCCCGTACGCGATCAACCTCAACCACCGCTTCACCCCCGCCGCCGAGAGGGCCAAGGGATGGTGCGAGGAGGGGCGGCTCGGGAAGCTCCACATGATCAAGATGCGGATGTGGATCAACAACCCAAACGAGTCGTCGCCGTGGTTCCACCTCCGCGCCCTCCACCCGCACTCATTCGACGTCATGCGCTACTTCGCAGGTGACGTCAAGAGCGTCCAGTGCTTCTGCATGAAGGGCGAGAACCGGGAGATTTGGTCGAACGCAGTGATCAACCTGCAGTTTGAGAATGGGATGATCGGCCATCTGACGGGGAGCTACGACGCGGGTGGCACGTACGGACTGGAGCAGTGCGAGGTTGTTGGCTCCAAGGGCCGTTTTGTGCTGGACGAGGCGTGTGAGGTATTGACCTACTACGACCGCAACTCGCCGTCCACCGAGACCTTCGTCAACCTCGGCGGGATGACGACCTTCGGCCAGACGTTCCAGAGCCGCATCAATGCCTGGGTTGACCAACTCGTCAACGAGGTCGCGCCGGAGGATGTCGACGGTTCGGGGTCGGCCGGGCTCGCCGCTCAGCAGATCATCGAGGCGGCGATCACGTCATTCGAGACGCACGCGGTGGTGGATCTGTAGATCGTATCGTGGCGCAGGCATTCTTGCCTGCGGACGTCAACCCGACCATCTGCAGGCAGAAATGCCTGCGCCACGACGGTAAGCCCAACGAACGTCCGCAGGCAAGAATGCCTGCGCCACGAGGGCTATTCCCCGTCGTTCCCATTCAGCCGGTACTCGTACATCCCATAGCCGACCTCACGCACGGCCTCGATTGTCTCCGGATACGGGTTGTCGCACGCATCGATGAAGCCGATCTGGTAGTTCTCCGCGTCGAGCGCGCGACCTGTAGTTGATTCGTCGCGGTACTTGAACCAGTGACAGCCCACGAACTGCGGGTGGCGGAGCATGCCCTGGACGTAGTCCTTGTAGGCTTGGGCTCGCGCGTCCTGGTCAGCCACCGATACAAGCCCCGTGTGGAACATGCCCCGGTCAAGCGCGCCAAAGTGGAACTCGCCGATAATGAGCGGGACATCCTGGTCTTCCGGGAGTTGGAAGTCCGCCACCGACCGCCGGTAGAGGTTGTAGCTGACCACATCGCAGTACGGGACGGAGGCCGCAACGGCGAGCGGGTTCACCCACGCGAACCGACAGCCCAGATACATCTGATCCGGCGCGACGTCTTTCACCGCATCGCGAATGGTGCTGAAGTACGTCTCGGCGGTCTTCGTGTAGAAGGCCCGGAGGTCGTCCTTGGCCTTCTCCACATCCGGCGGCTCCTGCGACTGGAGCATCGCATCCCACGACTCATGCGCCGCGCCCCACGCCTCGTTGAGCGCCTGAATCGTCTCGTACTTCTGCTTCAGGTCGTCGATGAAGACGAGTTTGGCCACCTGATCCGGCGGCGAGACAAGCGTGGCGACCGCGAGCGAGGTCATGTTGCCCCAGGCGATCTCGTTGTCGACGAAGTAGCCGATACACAAGGGGTCGCCGGCGGTCGTGTCGGCCTGGCCGGCCATGGCCTTCTCGATGGCTTCCTTGAAACTCGGGTCGAAGACGTCTCGGAACTTGCCCCAGTACCCTTGGCTGCCTTCGAGCATCTTCCCGCCAAACCACACGGTCGCGGTGTACGGCGTCTTGCGCTGGAGGTAGACGTCTCGGCTGGACCAGTTGGCGATGGTGTTAATACCCCAACTCCGCAGCCGGGCGTGGATCATGTCGTCCATCTCGGCGGTGTTCCCGTCGCCGTACTTGCGCGCCATGTTCGCAGCGCCGAAGTCATAGGTCCTGGGCGTCGTGCCCTCGTAGTGGTAGTGGATGCTCCGACCCTTGCCGTAGAACTTGCCAAACGGACCGTCTTCGGCCGGGAGCCAAGAGTACCAGTGTTCGCGCTGATCGATCGGCGTGGAGTCGCCCCACCCACCGACGCAGTCAACGCCATGGCTGATGAAGAGCTTGCCGGTCGGATCGACGAGCCACCACTTGCCCTCGTGCTTCTGGGGTCGGAAGAATCCCGTCGCCTCCAGCGTCGGGCCGGCTTCCCATCCGCCGTACTCGTTCCAAGTCTCCGGGCCTGGCTTGGCTTCGAGGTCCTGCCGCTCCTCCGCCAGCGCCGCCTTCATCCCATCCACGCTGTGCATCTTGCCCGGCCAGTCGCGGTGGATGTACTGGCCGAACTCGTCGATCATCGGGAAGAAACCCGCCGCCGTATCGATCTCAGTCTCGTACGTGCCAGCCGAGCGAACGTCATCAATCTGGATTGCGTGGGCTTCCTTCGGTTTCGATAGGAAGACCAGCAACTGCGTCACGTTCGACGGGTCGAACTGGCGTTGCCCGCCCGCGCCGCCGCCGGGGTAGCCGCGCATCCCGAACAGCTTCACCGGATTCCCATCCTTGTCGGTCAGCGGGTGTATCAGCTCGGCTCGCATCGTCACCGTCTCGCCCGGCTTCACCTGCTCGACGAGCTGCACGCAGTGGTTGGCGCCATCGGCTCCCGGATTGTCGACGCGAAAACCCACGGGGGCTGTGCTCTCCCCAAGGTTGGTCACGTCAATCGCCACCGCCTCATTCGCGCTCAGGTCCCACGCGCCGTCGGGCGACTTCAGCGTAATGCCCGGCCACTGCTGGTCGACACTGGAATCCATCTTCAGCGTGCCGCCGCCGTCGGTAACCTCCACGCCGCGGGCCTCGACGTCGCCGAAGGCGAAGTCATCCCCAAAGTCAAAGAGCACCTCGTCGGCCATCACAGACCCTCCGATCAGACAGACCGCGAGCAAGCAGACTGCAATCCTCATCATCGAGCGTTTCTCCCAGTCGTTGGTGTCCCTTTGAGACAATCATCCCGTTGCGGCAGGACGATTTCCTCATCACACCCCGGTCCCCAGGCGAAGAGCACAAAGCCCTTCGCTCCTGCTTGCCGCGCGATGTCGATCTGCAGGGCCATGGTCCCAGGCGAGTCCATCCGAGATGTCGACGCCGCCAGCCCGAGCCCCGCGTAAACCGGCACGTGCTCGCCTACGAGCGCCACCTGGTCGCGCACCCAGCCGTCGAGTTTCCCAAGGTCCTCGGTGTAGTCCATCGGGCAGAGGAAGTCGATGTAGCCTGCCTCGCACCACGTCACCCAATCCTGCCCCACGGACACCGAGTCCTTGGCGTAGTCGCGGAAGACGGCGGCGGATATCCGCACGTCCGGCTTGATCTCGCGGATCGCCTCGCTGACCATCACCACGGTCTCAGTGATCTGAGTCTGGCGGAAGGCGGTATACTCGCCGAACAGCTTGCCCTTGGCCCGCACGTCGGTCGGCCAGTCTTCGACCTTCGCGCCTTGCTCCGCTTCGAACTTGTCCCGGCACGTGCCGCAGAAGCACCCGCTGCTACTTGGGTAACGGATGAAGTCGAACTGGAAGCCATCAACATCGTAGTCACGCACGACCTCGGTTGCCGCGGCCAGCTCGACCTGTCGATTGATTTCCTGGCTCGGGCACATCCAATCGATCGGCTCGCCCTTGGGCCCCACCTGCAGCCTGCCCGCCTCGCGAAACGCGGCGATCGTCTCTCTGCCTGCCCGCCCCTCCATCACCCAGCAATTGCGATACGGATGCACCTCGATACCGTTGGCGTGAGCGTGCTTGATGCAGTTCTCGAGCCAGTCTTCCTCGCCCAGGGCGTTCTGAACGTCCGGCAGCGCCTTCGATAGGTAGAACGCTCCCGTGCCGCCGCTGATCCGGGGCACCACCGCGTTGAAGCCGCAAGCCTGGATGCGCGGCATGATCTCCTCGGGCAGGCGGTCATCGAACGCGTGGGTCCAGAAGGCGCGGAACTCGGTTTCGGGGACTTCAGCACGGACGAGAGTCGTGGGCGATTCGGCGTCGATGATCTGCCCGGCGACTCTCAGCACCCGCCGGACCTGCGCGACGCCGAAGGCGAGGCCGCTGGTGGCGACCTCGATGGTCTCATCAACCAGCCCAACATCGGCGCCCTCGACTGACTTCGCGACCCACACGGCCTGGCTGGTGGACTGCTTCCCCGCGGAGTCAGTGACCGTCAGATCGACCGTGCCGCGCTCGCTCGCTCTCTCAACGACGCCCTTGAGCCTGACCATGACCGGCGCCGGCTGCCTCACGTACTTCGTGCCGACCCACGTCACCAGTTCGGCGCTTGCGGCGTAGTTGGCCATCCTCGCCGGCCAGCGCTCCTCGGGCTTGAGCCAGTCCAGCATGTTCTCCAGGAGCTTCAGTTCCATGCCCGTCGGCGCCTTGCTCGTCCGCCAGTCCTGCTTCACCCCCAGCGCGATCCCGCAACTGATCAGCTTCCCCTTGCCGATCACGCCGCGCGCCGCCACGGGCTTGCTCTCGGTGCTCTCGATGAACGTCGTCGCCTGCGGACCCTTGGCGAGGATGATGTGATCGGGCCAGTCGGTAGTCCACTGGCTGATGCCCTCGACCAGCGGGCCGTCGCCGACGGGCCTCACCTCCGGCACGCGCACTTTCAGGACACCCGTGCCGACCGAGCCGAATTGGTGATGGTGGTAGATCTGGAGAACCGATCCGCCCGCCTGGACGAACTGCGTGAGGTTGCCGACCCAGTTCGCGACCACGTTGCCGGGCTCGTGAGTGTCATACAGAATGACAACATCGCACCCATACAGAGCGCTCATATCAAGGTCGGTCAGGACTTGGGCGTCGTAGCCCTCAAGTCCATCGAACACGCCCATGAACCCATCGGTCGACGTCCCGCTGCCCCCCACCGCTTGGCAGTCGAACACGCCGACGACGTGCCCTTGGGCGCCGACAGCGCCACACGCTACCGCCGCGACCAAACATACCGCTGTTCGCATGGCGCGCCCCCCCCGTTACGCGAGTGCTTCGATCGCACTCGTCAGATTCAGAACTGATGCTCGCCGCGGCCTTCGCGGGCCCACTTCCCGAGGAGGTCAAAGGTCTCCTCGGTGACAGACACCCGAGCGTATACCGACTCCAGCCGCAGTTCGCCGAACGTCGCGTAGGCGTCATCCGCACCCGGCGGCGAATCATAGGCGGCGCTTGCGATGCTGAGGAGTCTGGCGCCCTCGACAATGCTCCGGAGTTGGGTCTCCCCCTCGCCCGCCGGCCGCCCGAGCGCGCCCTCGACGGCTTGAGCGATGCGCAACCACGTCGACGCATCAGCGCCGCGAAGCACTGCGTCGTCGAGAGTCTCCAAGGCCTCCACCAGACCCTCGGGCGACGAGGCGTCGGGGGCGATGTGGCGAGCATAGGCGGCGAGCGCATCTGTTCGGCTGGCGTTGGGATCCGCCATGAGAGCCGCAAGAACCCACGTGGCGATGCTTCTGCTGCCGGGGCGCAGGCACTGGGTCACGACGCCCTCGGCACCGACACCAGCGGCGCGGGTGACGATGTGCTGCGCCTCGGCGTAAAGCGGGGCGGGGAACCACCACCCGTTCTCCCAGTCAGTGAGCGCCTCGAACGCCAGCGTTCGGAACCCGCGATCGCGGGCCATTCCTAACGATGTTCGAGGCTCAACGGCACTGTCCATGATGGTAATGTCGGCCGGCTCAGCGACGGCCTCGGCCAACCGGTCCAGGAACGGCTCGCGAATGGTCTGCCCGATCTCGGCCTCGATCGCCCACGACGCCCAGAGACAGACGATGAGTTCCGCGTCCGGATTCACCTCGCGCGCGATGCCGCCGAAGGTCATGGCGAGCTGCTCGAGGAGTTCAGGTTGACGTGGCGCGCACTCACCGCACATGCATCCGCCAGGGTCGTACGGAATGACCGAAAAGGCGTCCGCTTCCGCGAACCAGCGCAGCTCCTCACCGTAGACCCGCTGCATGAGCGACCAGCTCTCCGGCCGGGAGAGGCACAAGAGCGGGAAACCGGCGTAGACGGACTCGGCATGAAGCTCGGGGTGGGCCGCGTGGATGTCTTGGGGGATGAGTGAGGGCGAGAACCAGAAGACCACCTTCAGGCCTCGTCGGTGGGCCTCGCGGATCACGACCCGCAATCGACGGTGGAGCTGGGCGTTCCTCTCGGCATTGACCGTGGAATCGTGGACGCTGAGTTCAATGTCGCCCCACAGGAAGAAGTGCAGGTGCGTGATGCCCGCGGCGGAGAGCCCGTCGAGGTACTCGGCCCACTCGCGGGCAGACCACGTGTCGGGAGAGAGGGGAGCGGCCGAGAACCCGTAGGCGATGTTGAGGTACGCGCCTCGATGTTCGAATGGCGCCTGACCCGTCGCCGTCGCGGCCATCGCCAACAACGTCGCCACCATCGAGGTCGGGATCATCTCACGCCTCGTGCGCGGTGCGCTCGATGATGGTGTCCTGGAGGATTGGATCGAGTTGCGTGAAGTAGTCGCTGAAGCCCCCCACGCGGACTATGAGGTCTCTGTGGCTTTCGGGATCTTCCCGAGCGGCGACTAGCGTGTCCTGGTCGACCACGTTGATCTGGATCTGCATGCCGCCCATTCGGAAGTAAGTGCGGAGCATCTGCACGACTTTCTCGCGGGCATCGCCTCTTAGCATGCTGGGCGCGAGGCGCAGGTTCAGAATCAGCGTGCCGGGGGCCATCTCCTGATTGATCTTCGCGACGGAGTTGAGGAGAGCCGTGGGGCCGTTTCGGTCACAGCCCGCGACCGCGCCGATGGAATCGACCACGGGATCGCCATTGGCCCGGCCATCCGGCGTCGGACCAACCGGCGCGCCGAAGTGCGCGTACGTGGTGAACATGATGCAGCTTGTCAGGAATCTCCCGCCTCGCCACGGCGCGTAGCGGCGGTACTCCCGCGACACCTGTTCGGCGGCGGCAACGACGATGCCGTCGGGGAGGTCATGGTCGTTCCCGTAGCTGGGCGCCGCTTTTGCTTTGCGGCGCAGTTCCTCGTGCCCGGCCCAGTCGGCCTCGAGGGCCTCGGCGAACTCCTCAAGGGTGGCAGCCTTCTCGTCGAAGACAAGGTGCTTGATCGCGGCGAGCGAATCGCCGACGTTCGCCAGCCCAGCCACGTTCACGACGCTCCAGTTGTAGCGCGCCCCGCCGGCGTGAAACTCCCGCCCGCGCTCGATGCAGTCATCAATGAGGAGCGTGCGGATGAGGTTGGGCGTGCGCTCGGCCCGCGCCTGCTGCATCCAGTTGATGAGACCGGCTGACCGCTCAGCGCCGTGGGCGACCTGCGTCTCGTAGGCTTGAACGAGGTCGTCGAATGTCTCGAAATCCGGTAGCTTCCCAGTCGCGGGTCCGGATTGCTGGCCCGTCTGACGATGAACGCCATCGTTCAGCGCCAACTCCAGCATCTGGAGCACGTTGATGGTGTCGTCGAGCGAGCCGCAGTTGCTCAGTCCGTGGATCATGATCTCCGTGCAGCCGCCGAATCCGAATTCTCGCAAGTCCCTCGGCGCGAGGCCCAGATGCGCCGACTCCAGCGCTCGTTGATACAGTTCCTCGTTGTAGAGCGCGGGCATCCCCCGTCCCGTGGCGATCGTGTCAAGCGCAGCGTCGAGCAGTTCGTCGGGGTCGTTCTCGCTGACACGGAGCGCGAGGTTCGGTCGGCGCAGGGGCACGCGGGAGGTGGCCTTCATCGCGAGGTAAGTCAGCGGGTTGACGGCGCTCTCGCCATCCTTCCTCGTGCCGCCGATCGCTGCGTTCCACCCACCGACCTCATTCACCCGGCGCCAGAGGGCATCCAGCAGATCCTGCGCTTCGTCCTCGGTCAGCAGGTTGCGCTCGACGGTCCGCTGGTAGTAGGGGTATAGAAACTGGTCGGCCCGGCCGAGGTCATCGCCGTCGAGGTAGAGCGTGAAGTTGGTCGCCAGCACGGCCTCAAAGAACGTGCGCGCCGGCTTGTTCGGGACTTGCTGGAGCGCCCGCGCGATCCGCCGCCAGTTTGCCTGCTCAAACTCATCGTCCGCATCCGCCGCGGCTTCCTCACACGCCTTGCGGTAGCGACCGACGAATATGGCGATGCCGCTCAGCAACTCCAGCAGCGCGTCGTAGGCCTCAACGGCCGCGGCATCCACATCCAAGCACTGCTCCCGCCGCATCCGGATGGTGCTCTCCAGCCCACCGAAGCCCTGCTCGAGCACCTTCTGGAAGTGCGGGATGGAGTGCCCGTGCCAGCCCATGCAGGCGTACTCGCCGCGCCACGTGGACGCAAGGCGGTCGAGGAGGTCGGCGGACCCGGGGTGCTGCTCTTTCTTCAGGGCCAACCGGCCCACGTCGACCATGATCCCCGAGCCATAGGCCCAGTACACGCTCTGTCCGGCGACGAATGGGTTCGGCCCGCTGGGCACGATCAGCCCTTCGCCGCCGGTGTCCACCGGCACGTGCTCAAGCGTCTTCCTCAGCCCGGCGGCGACGCGGACCATGTGGCGAGGGTCGAGGGAGCCGTGGTAACCCGCGGCGAAGTACTCACCCAGCGCCATGAGTCGGTCCACGTCCCACTCGCCGTCGCGGGGCGCCACTTCATGCACGAGCGCTTCTTTGGTGTCGATGGCCATTGAGTCTGCTCCCGGAGGGTCTATCCGACGCCCGTAACGAGCCGGTGCGCATTACCGAAGAACACCTCACTCAGCTCATTCGCCGTCAGACCCGCCCTCTCCGCTCCATCTTTCAGTGCTTTGAGCGCTACGTAGATGAAGTACGTATACGCCGCCTCCACGCCGGGCGGCCGGCGGTCGGTGTTCCAGGGGAAATCGCCACTCGTGTAGTTCTTGTACGTCTCTCCGTCCCAGACACGGTAGCCCCTCATGCGGTTGAGCACCGGGAAATCCGTTCCCCACATGATGCGCTCGGGGCCGATGGTGTTGAAGGCCAGCTCGAAGCCATCCGGATTCAGGAAGGCGCAGCAGTCAAACAGCAACCCATCGATACTCGCGAGATCGGCAAACGATGCCTCGGCAAAGGGATAGGAATAGGCGCGCCCCAGATGGGCCACCACGAACTTGGCTCGCGTGTACTTCGCGCACCAGTCGCGCAGAACAGCCCGCGAGTGCTCGTCGCGGATGCGCTCGGGGCCAGGTACGTGGAGCACGGCGATCATGCCCAACTCATCCAGCGCCTCAAGCTGCTCGGGCGTGACCATCTCGTCCAGCCCGACCTCCGCCTCTTTCTTGCCGGGCACCATCGCCCAGTACGGTTTCACGCCGAGGAAGCGGCCCTTGGTCAGTCGTTCCTTGAGTTGCTCGCCCGTGGATTGGGGCGCGATCACGCACAGCGGCCAGATACGCTCGTGGTCGGCAGTGGCCGAGATGTAGTCGTTGCAGGCCTCGTAATCGGCCTCGCGATACACCGTGCCGAACTGAAGGCGGCTCATTTCGGTGTCGGGGAAGAGCTTGCGGTAGTCGGCGTCGGCCATCTCGGCGGAGTACTCGGGGTAGCTCACCGAGGTCGCCCAGTTCTTGACGATGAGTTCCTGCGTGAGGTCAGGCATGTGTTTGTCGAGATGCACGTGCATGTGGACATCGAGCATCCGCCGCGGCAGCCAGCCGTCGAGATGCTTGAGGTAGTACTCGCGGTCTGTGTCGCGATACTCGAGTTCGCTGACAGCTAGTCCGCTCATGCGATCCTCCAGTGAATGGCTCAATACACCCCGAACTCGTGGGCCGCCTCGTACATCGCGACGACGTTCTCCGTCGGCGAGTTGTCCTGGAGTTGGTGCGTCGGCGCGAAGCAGTAGCCGCCGCCGGGCATCATGATCTCCAGCGTCCGCCGACAGTCGTCAATCGTGTCCTGGACGCTCCCCTCAGCCACCGCGCCGGCGGTGCTGATGCAGCCATGGAAGGCCAGGCGGTCGCCGAAGGTGGCCTTGAGGTACTCGGGCGACATATTCGCGGCCTCGGGCTGGAGCGTGTCCGCCACGGTCAGGCCCATCTCGATGTAGTCGTCGTAGGCCCAACTGCTCGAACCGCACGTGTGCATCACCACCGGCAGATCGTGCGCCCTCGCCAGGTCGAAGAACGGCTTGTGCCTGGGCTTGATATGCTCCTGAAACGTCTTCATGCTGATCAGCGGCGCAATCTGCGTGCCGAGGTCCTCGCCCATCCAGACGAAGTCAATCCCCCCGTCCGCCGCCTCGATCTCGCGCCGGAGGACCTCAAGCTGCACCTCCAGCATCCGGTCGATCAGCAGCATCCCCGCCGGTTCGCCCAACGCGAGGTCGATGAAGACCTGTCCCATGCTGCGGAGGAATCCGGCGGTGTTGATGATGCAGCCGGTCCCCGCGCCGCCGAGATGCACCGCGTATTCCTTGTTGGCTTCGCACGCGGGCTTGATGTGGCTGTAGTCGTAGTCGTCGGGCGAAGGCATCGGCCAATTGGCGGCGGTCTCTTCATCCGCGTCGACCAACGGAAAATCGCAATAGTCCCAATATCCGCCGGACTGATGCTCGACGTAACGCAGCACCCAGCCCCAGTGGGGGTTGACCATCCGCTCGGGGACCTCAGCGTGCAGCCGCTCGCCCGTGTAGGCCGCCCCGGCGCCGCGGAAGTCGACACCCAGGATCTCAGACAGGCCGAGGGCATCGCCGGCATCCAGCCCGTAGTGAGCTTTGAGCCGCCCATCAATCCCCGGGTTCGCGCTGTAGTTGATCGGCACCCGGTCGGCTTCTTGGCGGGCAAAAGTCGTCAGCACTCGTTCCTTCGATGTCATCGTCATGTCCCTACACCCACTCCTCGTATATGGCCGGAAGTCCGGCCTCGTCGGGCGTGCCGCCGTAGGCGACGACGAGGTACCTCATCCGGCGCGTCTCGCCCGCGGCGATCTTCATCCCCTCGGCCGGCACCCACTGCATCGGCGTCGGCGATATGAAGCCATAGTCGCGGGTGAACCACTGGCAAGGTGACCACGGGTTCTCGGGATGGTCCATCAGCGCGATGCCCTCGGTCACGCCATGCCTCTCGCCATAGAACGCGCACCACGCCGCTTTCTGACCGAAGGTGTCTTTCTCCGTCTCCTGCCCCTCGGAGTTCACCAACGTCCCGCCACCCTTGGGCGTGATAGCCTCGGTCGCCCGCAGGAAGAAGAGCGAGTGGTTGTTCGGGAGGATGGTCACGTCGCGGCTGGCGGTCCACGTGATGTCCGCCTCAATCAGACGCAAGTTCGGCGAGGGGGCGCTGACCGTGATCCGCCGGGAATCGGTGAAGTCGGTTTCGCCGCTTGGCATTCGCCAGTCGGCGATGTCGGTGATGACGACGCGCTGGCCCTTGGCTTCCTCGACTGCGGGTCCGCGCGAGAAGATCTGCCCACGGTTGTACCCTTGCTGCCAGTAGTTGCCCTCGTTCACGCGGTCACAGGCGAAGCCCATCGAGCGATGGTGCGGGTACGGATCGCTCGATTCGGTCGTCAGCGGCGCGCCGGTGAGCGGACCGGCGACGGGGTAGATATACGGGTACTTCTGGCTCGGATGGGCGCGGTAGCAGGCAAACGGCTTGCCAGCCGCGCGGATCCAGACCTGCGGTCCGAGCGGGTAGGTGTGGAGTTCTTGCGGCCCCGCGTCCTGCCCAACCGCGTCGAGGCCGAGGGCGACCAACGCTCCGGTGGCCCCGAGCGCCGTCCGTAGGAAGCCGCGTCTTTGCATCGGCTGTGGCATGCTGGATTCTCCTCTTCGGCCAGACCTGACGCCAACGATTTCGCCGCCTCGATCGACCCGCCCTGCCCCTTTCCGAGCCCGATGCCGAAGGCATTCGCCCTCGCCCTGCCGAACCTGTATCCGAGGCCAACCATGAGACTCCTCACCGTCGCCGTCCTCGCGCTCATCCCATCTGTTGCTCTCGCCGACTTGCGGGCCGAGATCGAGGCCGACTGGCTTCGCGAGTTGACCCACGAAACGCTCGAACCGAACGAGTCCGGCGAGGCGCGTGGCGCCCACACCTGGCAGGACGCGGCCGGAGCCGTGGATGGCGTCAAGAACGGCGCGTGGGGCTTCCACACCATCTTCTCCGCCAACCCCTGGTGGCAGGTGGATCTGCTCGAGCCGACAGCGCTCGACCGCATCCTCGTCTACAACCGCCAGGAGGGCGGCAGCATCGGCAACCGCACCATCGGCATGAAGGTCCTCGTCTCGCTCGACGGCGACGCTTGGACTGAGGTGTACCAGCACTCCGGCGAGGCATTCGGAGGCGCGCTTGCGGGCACGCCGCTGGTCGTGGATCTCTCGGAGCGGGACGTGACGCCCCGCTATGTCCGTTGCCAGATGGAGAAGGAAGTCTCGTTCCACCTCGATGAGGTCGAGGTCTACGCTTCGGCCGACCCGAACGTGAACATCGCGCTCGACAGGCCTGCCGACCAAAGCAGCTCCGGCCGCTGGTCGACCGCGAAGCCGAATGCGGTGAACCCGGATGGCGAGGGTGAGGTCACCGACACGGCGGCCATCATCGCCGCGCGTTGGGAGGCCCGCGCCGAGACACTAAGCGACCCGCTTCTCAACTTCGATGACATCCTCTTCGTCAAACGCCACCCCGGCACGTTCGCCCACATGTGCGACCAGTACTACGGGTGCTACGCGCGACCGGGCGGCGGCCTGTTCGTGTTGGAGGACATTGCGGGCGAGCCGACGGTCCGCGACATCGTCGGCGACCAGCTTCCGACGGGCAGCTTTCTCAGCCCCGGTCTCTCATACGACGCGAAGCGCGTTGCGTTTGCGTACGTGCCCGTTCCGGACGGGCCGCAGAAGTCGTTCAGCGACAAGCCAGAGCACTGCTACAACATCTACACCATCAACCTCGACGGCACGGGCCTGCGCAAGCTGACGGATGGGCCGTGGGACGACTTCGATCCCGTCTGGCTGCCCGACGGCGACATCGCCTTCATCTCCGCACGACGCGGTGGCTTCTGCCGATGCGGAGGCCGTCCGGTGCCGACGTACACGCTCCACCGGATGAAGCCCGACGGCTCCTCCGTCCGGCGCATGTCGTCTCACGAGACCAACGAGTGGCATCCGGCGGTCGGGAACGACGGATCCCTGCTCTACACGCGGTGGGACTACGTCGACCGCCACACCAACCTCGCCCACAGCCTCTGGAGTTGCCGGCCGGATGGCTCCGCGCCCTTGGCGGTCTTCGGCAACTATAACTACGACAAGAAGCCCTGGGGCGAGTGGCACCCAGAGCCCATCCCCAACTCCCACAAGCTGATGGCCATCGCCGGCGCGCACCACGGCTACGCCTACGGTTCGCTGGTGATGATCGACCCGCGCCGAGCGGCCGACGGGCTCGATGCCGTCGAGCGCCTCACCCCCTCCGTCGCGTTCCCCGAGGCCGAGGGCTTTCCCAACGAGGCCTACACGACGCCCCGCGGGCTCAGCGAGGACCTCTGGCTCGTCTCATACAGCCCCAACTGGTCCACCGGCAGCGCCGCCCACACGGTCACCCAGGGCATCTACGTCCAGGGCCGCGACACGCCCCGCGAATTGCTCTACCGCGATCCCGAGATCTCATCCATGGGCGCCATTCCCGTTCGGCCGAGTGCGCTGCCTCCGATCCACCCCGATGTCGCCGATGCCTCGCTCGAGGAGGGCCGGTTCGTCGTCTTCGACGCCTACGATTCGACCGACGCGCTCCCCGACGAGAAAATCACTCACCTGCGCGTGATCCAGATCCTGCCCAAGACCACCTTCCGCAACGATTCGCCAAAGATCAGCGTCGCGACGCAGATCTCGGCGCGAGCGCTGCTTGGCACCGTGCCGGTCGAGGACGATGGCTCCGCTTACTTCACTGCACCGGCGAACGTGCCAGTTTACTTCCAGTCGGTAGGCGCGGACGGGCGGGCCATACAGAGCATGCGGTCGCTGACATACCTCCAGCCGGGCGAGACGCAGAGCTGCGTGGGTTGTCACGAGCCGCGCAACTCCGTCCCCGCCGACAGCCATCCGGCCGCTCTCCGCCGACCGCCGTCGGTCATCGAGCCCGGGCCCGATGGCTCGCGCCCCTTCAGCTACCCGCGCCTGGTCCAGCCCGTTCTCGACCGCCACTGCGTGAGCTGTCATGGGGCGGACGATCCCGACGGCGGCGTCCGCCTCACCGGCGAGTTCGCCGACGGCTCGCCACACTCGCGCAGCTATGTCGCGCTCGCCCAGAAGAAGCTCGTGCACTGGTTCGACAGCGTGAACGGCGGCGAGTGGATCCCGCGAACGACGCCGGGCCAGTTCGGTGCGCGGGCGAGCAAGCTGATGGACTTGCTCCGGGACGGGCACCATGACGTGGATATGCCGGCTGATGACTTCAGGCGGCTGGCGCTCTGGATCGACCTCAACGTCCCGTTCTACGGCGTCTACGAGCCCCAGCACGTCGCCGCCCAACGCGCCGGCGACATCCCGCCCCTCGCTGAGATCCTGCCGTGACGAACCGCATCACTCGACGAGAAGCCATTCGCCAAGCCGCCGCGATCGGCGGCGGTCTGGCGCTGGGTCCAAGGGGGAACGCCGCGATGCCCGCTGCCAGCGAATCACAGCGTCGGCCGAACGTGATCTTCATCCTGAGCGATGATCAGGGCCCGTGGGCGGCCGGGTGCTGCGGCAACTCCGAGATCCGCACGCCTAACATCGACCGCCTAGCCGAGACCGGCACGCGCTTCAGCAAGTTCTTCGTGTCGACACCCGTATGCTCGCCGAGCCGGGCGAACTACCTGACGGGGCGGATCTCATCACAGACCGGCATCCATGAATGGATCAGCAAGGGCAACGTGGGGCCCGACGCGGAGGCGTTCACAGCGGGGGAGGTCGCGTACACCGATGTCATGGCCGAGAATGGCTACAACTGCGGGTTGAGCGGCAAGTGGCATCTGGGCGACAGCGCAACGCCCCAACACGGGATGGGCTTTTGGTATGCCCACCAGCAGGGCGGCGGCCGATACAACGACGCGCCGATGGTGCGCGATGGGCAGCTCATCAACGAGCCGGGCTACATCACCGATGTCATCACCGACGAAGCGCTCCGGTTTCTTGACATGCAAGACGACGCGCCCTTCTGCCTCAACGTGCATTACACCGCGCCGCACAGCCCGTGGACGGGGCACCCGCAAGACATCGTGGACTCATACGACGATTGTCCCTTCGAGAGCTGCCCTCAGGAGCCGAAGCATCCGTGGGCGATTCCCTGGGCGGACGGGCTGCTCGGCAACCGCGAGGCGCTGAAGGGGTACTTCGCGGCAGTCACGGCGATGGACCTCAACATTGGCCGCATCATCGATCGGGTCGAGAAGCTGGGACTGCGCGAGGACACGCTGATTGTGTTCGTCAGCGACAACGGGTTCAGTTGCGGGCACCACGGATTCTGGGGCAAGGGCAACGGCACGAATCCGCGCAACATGTACGAGAATTCCGTCCTCGTGCCCGCCGTCTTCAGCCAGCCCGGCGCGATTCCTCAAGGCAACGTCACGGACGCCATGGTGACGTCCTACGACTTCCTGCCCTCGCTCATGGAGCACTGCGGCTTGCCGCTCCCCGAGGGGCGCAACCTGCCGGGCACGAGCTTCCTACCCGCGCTACGCGGCGAGGAGATGCCCGGCAACGAGTCGGTCATCATCTACGACGAGTACGGGCCAGTGCGGATGATCCGGACGCATGAGTGGAAGTACGTGCATCGCCATCCCGACGGGCCGAACGAACTGTACGACCTCGCCCGCGACCCCGGCGAGCGAACGAATCTCGTCGATGAGGCGAAGCACCACGCGCTGATCGGCGACCTCAGGCGGCAGATGGATGAGTGGTTCGCCAGGTACGTGGTCCCGGAGAGAGACGGGCTGAAGGAGACGTATTGACGACGCGCGGGACCTACTTGAGCGCCTTGCGGAGGGTCTCCAACCGCTCGGGGATCGGTACGGGATGCGGGCCGATGGAAGTCGGCTCAGGCGTGACTTTGGCGTGGATGAAGACGGGACCAGGCTCAGTGAGGATGGCGGGGATGACTGCGGTCCACTCGTCGAGGGATGCAATCACGTGGACCGCGCGCCAGTTGGCGGCTTGGGCGATTCCGGCGAAGTCGACCTGTCCCGCGCCAGGGAGCGACTGCCCTCCCGTTACCGCGTAGATCCCATTGTCGAACACCACGAGGGCGTAGTTCTCCGGCGCCTGCTCGCCGATGGTGACCATGCTGCCGAGGCTCATGAGCTGGCACCCGTCGCCGTTGAGCGTGATGACGCGGATGCCCGGCTTCGCGATGGCAAGCCCCATCGCCAACGCCGACGCGCCCCCCATGGTGCTCGGGACATAGATGAGGTCGCGCGGGTGGTCCGAGAGATCGGGCCAGATCGTCGCCGATGTCATCGCAGACAGCACGATCTCATCGGTGCGGTGTTCGGCCAGTTGCTTCAGGCAGTCGGCGGTTCTCATGGCGCTCACTCGGCTATGATGACGGCGGCGGCTTCGTCGGTCTCGCGGGTGTGACGGTACGCTTCTTCGATCACAGCAGGATCCCCGTCCAACTCCAGCAGGTAGTGCGGCAACTCCCAGGCATCCAGGATCGGCTCGAGATAGCGCGCGGCGGTGTCTTTGCTGCGGCCCGCGACGAAGGCGGTCCGGTTGCGGTGGCCGATGAGGACGAAGAGAGGGAGCTTGAGATCGCGGGCGACGTTCCGGAACGCGTCGCCGGCTTCGAAGAACCCCGTGCATTGACAGATCACCACGGGCCTCTCGCCGCCGATCATGAGCCCAGCCGCGATGGCCATTGCCTCGCCCTCGCGGCAGGCGGGGATGAGGCGGATGGACGGGTCGAAGAGAGGCTCCAGCCCGCCGAGTTCGCTGTCGGGCACCCAGACGACATGCGTGATGCCGCAGCGAAGAAGCTGCTCGGCCATAGCCTCAAGTTGGAGACTCGGCATTATCCCTCCGGGATGCATCCCTGGCCGTCCGTGCTTGCGGGTCTCCTGACCCGCACCTCAACCTCCAAGCGTGGGCGTGCGGGTCAGGAGACCCGCAGGCACGGACGGCGCAAAGGCTAGTCGATCGGCACCAAGACGATGTTGCGGAACTCTTTCGCCGAGCCCTCGGCCTGGAGACAGATGCTGCCCGCGACTTCCTCGACATCGGTGGCGGTGTTCTGCGCCAGGTTGTTGACGCGGATCTCAAGGTCGCCGCCGTCGAGCCAGACCTCGTAGTCGTTCCAGTAGCCAATCGAGGCCTCGTTGGGATCGTACATCCGGCGCGTGTGACGGCCGTTCGTGCGATCTTGGGCGACGTTCATCTTGACCTTGTCGATGTTCCAGATGTCGCCCATCGATCCGGACTGTCCCTGGGCTTCGATCGACTTCGGCCACACCTTGTCGTCGCCGGTCCGGCGGACAAGGACGCCGCTGTTGCCGGCCTCGACGTGCTTCATCTGAACGTGAAGCGCGAAGTTCGTGTAGTCGGCGACGGTGCGGATGTAACCAGCGGGCTTTCCGGTGTTGGTCATCACGCCGTTCGCGACGCCGAAAGTGTCGGCGCTGTTCTCATTCATCGGAACCCAGCCGTCGAGGCTCTCACCGTTGAAGATGCGGACGGCCTTGCCGTAATTGGAGTCGAGGTTGCGGACGTAGATGTCCTTGAACTCAACCAACATCGGCGGGCCCTGGTGGATCTGCAACGCGATGACGCCGTCACGCGGCGCGCCCTTGCGGTCCTCCGGGTTCGCGGAATCGAGCACCCGGTCGTTGTCGATCAGGGCCATCGTCGGGTAACCGTTGAGGTAGTGGCGGATGTAGTTGCCCTGGCAGATGATGATGTACTCGTTCCAGTCCTGATCGTTGTAGTAGTTCCAATACTTGAGCTGCTCGACATCACTGACTTTGCCGACGACGCTCTGCTGGTTGTCTTCTTCGATGACCATGAAGTCGCCGACGTTAACCAGCCAGCCGCGCCCCGCCTCGTGGTACAGGAAGCCGACCTTGCCGGGGTTATTCTCCACCTCGGCCTGGTACCCCGTGATCCGCCACTGACTCATCTCCTTGCTACGGTATTGGACCCCGGAGTTGCCGTTGCGCAGGCGGAACTTGATGCGCAGGATGAAGTCCTTCGGGTCCCCGCCGCGCCATACGAGGAACGTGTTGCCCTCGGTGGGATTGTCTTCGGTAGTCTCGCCGCGGATGATGCCGTCCTTCACGGACCAGAAGCGCGTGTCGCCGTCCCAGCCATCGAGGTCGGTTCCGTTGAAGATGGTGGCGAAGCCCTCGGTGGCAAGCTGAGCGCTTACGACGGGCGCGAGAAACGTCATGATCAGAATCGCGGCGCAAATGGTCGAGATGGGGCGCATGATAGGCACCCTCCTAGCGTGTGGATGGCTCAATTCGGTGCGTCTGACAGGGAGTTCGAGCAGATGGCGCGATTGTCCTCGCGACGAGGGAGGTTTGGCCGCGCGCCGAGACGCACTCCACGGTGTTCGCCCAACACAGTCCTGGGCCGAAGGGGAGAGCGAGATGAGAGTAGCAGTCGATGGCGTGTATTTCAGTTGGGGCCGGAGCGCCGACGAACTGGTCGAGCTGGTTGCCGCGACGGGGGCCGACGGCGCGAACTGGCAACTCGCCGAGGGCTTCGCGGAGCCGACCAATCCAGGCACGTGGGACATGTGCGGCGAGATGCTCGGACGAAACGCCATTTCAGTCGTGACGCTTGCCGCGGGCAGCCAGAATAGCTGCCTTGTCGGCGAGGAAGACGCGTTTCGCCTGGAAGTCGAGCAGGGAATCGAGGCAGCGAAGGTGCTGGGCTGCGGCATCATCGACTGCTGGCCGCGCATGAGCGAGGGCGCCACGAAACCGGAGAGCCAGGCCGTGCTGGCCTCCAACCTGAGAGCGATTGCGCCGAGACTCGAACTGGCCGGGATGCTGATCTCCTTTGAGTTCGAGCCGGATGTGACGATCGAGAGGTATGGCGAGTCCCTCGAATTCCTGGAGGACCTCCCGACCTGCGCGCGGCTGACGGCCGACACGTACCACATCCAGCGCGCGGGCGATGGGTTGGCCGCGTCGGCGACAGCCATGGCGGACCGGCTCGGCGTGCTGCACATCTCGGGAAGCCATCGTGGCGAGCCGGGATCCGATGGCGATGAGTGCGACCACGAGGCGTTCGTCCGCGCGGCGCGTGAAGCCGGATTCGATGGCGATCTCGTCATCCAATATCAGCCGCCGGATGATCCGCTGGAGAGCTTGAAGCGATCAGTCGAACTGTGCACAGACATCATAGCCAAGACCGACTAACGATGGAGGACATCGATGGCCAAGCTGGCGATTGAGAACGGACAGAAGGTCGTGATGATCGGCGATAGCATTACCGACTGCGGTCGGCGCGCGGATGCGGCGCCTTTAGGCGCGGGGTACGTGGGGCTGGTGGTCGAGATGGTGACCGCGAAGGCGCCCGAACTCGACATCGAG